>Ga0209589_1007596_pt1 | contig 17354 bp, 19 predicted proteins | sample CowpeawhiteBW_FD_187525 | JGI IMG/M metagenome (GOLD analysis project Ga0209589, IMG submission 187525) | Root nodule microbial communities of legume samples collected from California USA - Cow pea white BW (SPAdes) (version 2) | ecosystem: Host-associated > Plants > Roots > Nodule | place: USA...
CTCCCCGCTCGTATCCCCACGTGAGAGTAACTTGATATGAACCTCCCCGCTCATATCATCACATGTCACACCATCCATGAACCTACCCGCTCATGGCACAGCATCTCCCGATCCAAGCAAAGCATCATTGTCAGTTAAAAAAACAACGCACCAAAAAGGCAAAGAATAACAGCGTTTCCGCCTGGCCCGGCGCACACGCCGCCAGGCGAAACTGTTCCAGACCGCTTGGCGGTATTCACTCACCGCCAGGCGCCAGCGCCTTTCAGAGCCACTGTTTCCTCGTCACCGCCTGGCGGAGCACATCCCTGCCGCCAGGCGACACACGGTGTAGGGACATCTGACGCTAGTCCATTCGCCTGGCGCACTCGCTCGTGCCGCCAGGCGCTACACCAGTGGTCTGCATACTGTCAATTTTCTCACACGAGTTTGAGTACATGGACTTATACCACTAATAACACCAAGAACTCAAGACCTTTTATTCCTCACCCTCAACTTAATGTGATATTTTCACACTACCCATTACCCATGATCTTTAAGTCACTTCCTAAGTGATTCCAGTCATAACTTGCCCTTTAGCATCCATAATGCCACCCCTTTCTAAAGGTTTGTTTAGCTTAACATCACCATTGCTCCATCCAGTACCTTCACTACACCATAAATTTGATATTCCTATACAAGGTTACATAATCCAACATCATTCATTACACACTTAAGTCACGTATACTACCTAGGACAATAAGTCCTGATCACAGTTATCCAATCCTCATATGTAACAATATACTCTCAGAACCCAAATTGTTAAATACAATTACTCTTCCCTATTCCATAAACATACTTGCCATCATGTCGTATCGGGTCCCCTTTTTGCGTAAATTCTTATCCTTCTCCCCACAATTACCCTCGGCCCGTCAATCTTTCTCTCTTCACTCACCAACAGTTACGTATAAGTCAAATACCACAACTTCCCCCCACGGCCATCCACTCACTGCACTTACACTGGGACTGCTCACATCATCGCCTGGCGGCTAGCAAGGCGCCGCCAGGCGACATACCAGATACAGGCCTCCTCACGCATTTTTCTGTATCCTCCGCGATCTTAACTCTCTCCTCTTCTCCCACGATCACCACCACATAATCATTCACAACATTTTTAGCACCCGTTCTGACCAATATCATTTTGTTCGCAATCCAAGATTCCACTTACATCTTAATTAGCCCAAACAACCCAAGGTTTACATTCATTCCTAGGTTTCCATCCAAACTACCCATACACGAAAAATCCAATATGATCATAAACATTCCAACATATCAATTCAGTACAACAACTATTACCTATATATATGTATACAATCACTGAACCTCAGTACTCGGTTACATCCATCCAAAATAGCATCAAAACCATCAAACAGCACTCGAACAGCGTGGTGCCGCCTGGCAGGAACTCATCGCCGCCAGGCGATTCAACCCAAAATAAGAACAGTTGCTCATCTCTGATGAGCCGCCTGGCGGTAGGGCTTGAACCGCCAGCCGGTTTCTGGGAAAAACCCAGAAAACGCAATCAAACAGCGCAGAATCAGATGGAATGCATGAAATTTTCAATCAATTACAACACAGTACATCGTACATGTATCAAAGCATCAAAAACAACTCCCCTTACCTGGAATTCCTTGCTAAACCACGAATTTTGATGTATCTCCAATCCAAAAAGCTTCCTTGACCTTCTCTTGCACGTTCACAATGTTTTCCAGCCACTCCACCCTCCTACAATCAGTTCCTCCTTTCTGAAAACCTAATAATTGACCCTTACACCCACTGTGGTACTCTTTGCCTCTCCCACTAGCTTGTTCTCTCTTACTTATTACCCAAATTAAAGGTGCTAAGTGCTAAAAATGAAAATACCTTAAGTGTCCTAGCTAATGACTACTCATGAACCACTATTGAATGATTTCCTACCCATTGGGCTGCCTTCATCTGCAGCTAGGTTTTCTACGTCCCTTCAATACCATGCAACCCAAAATTGCCAAAAAGAAAATTAGTTTTGTTCTTAGCAAGGATTGAACCCACAACCAACCAATTAACAATTTAAATACATAACCACTCAACCAACACATATTTCATGATGACTCCCACAATTTTAAGGATTTATCATCATCCAAACGAGTTCAATATATAAGCACACAAAAACACATAATTTAAATAACATCCAAGTGACACACATAGGACTCGAACCCAAGTCCTCACACATAATAAAGTACTCTCAACCACTTGAGCTAGTACCTTTCCACGTCTTAGCTTCTCGCATTTATTGCTTTAAATGTTCTCGCTACCCGTCCTAATTAAATAATTAATTAAATAACTATTTAATTTTCCCGGGTCTTACAAAAAGTGTGCAGTGTAGAACGAAAATAAGTACACTGTATTTCAAAGAAAAAAGAGTTCTAGCTTCCCTACTTGGAAAATGCTAGCAAATCCGTGCCAACACTCGAAGAAGACCACCACAGAACGTGGTAGCTTGCGAAATTGAAAAAAAAAAACAACCAAGGAGGACGAAACTGAGATTCCAAGCTGAGGTCATAGCGGAAATAGAGTTTTCAATCAAAATAGGAAACGTAAAAGGAACAAGGGTGTAGAGTTCTACTTACTCGGAAGTAGAGTTTGATAACCCAACGGAGGAACTAGCTCAAACCCTAGCAGAGCTCTGAAAAGAGAGAAGAGTGTGTGAGGGGAAGGGGTTGTCTTGCGAAAATGGGGCAGAATGAGAGGGTTAGGGCTGGTTTAGGGTTTTTGGACACCCTATGGGCCAACCTTAGGCCCAACAGATGGGGCTAGGCCCTTAAACTTTTAGGGCAAAAAATAAACATTAATTATTCTTTTGCTTCTTGTTTTTGTTGAAAAGTGTCAAATAGGTTCTTCAGTTTTTTTTTTCTCTCAATTTGGTATTTAAATTTGATTAAATTTGCCCATGACTTTTTAAAATTGATTCAATTTGATTGTAGTTAGTTTTTCACAAATGGTGTTAAATTTAGTGTCACATGTCAATTTGCAATTTTTTATTTTTTGAATTTCTATTTTCTTACACGTGCCACTTCATAGTTATGTCACGTGGCATAGTGAGTGTGACGTGACAGTAGCTGTGTGATGTGGCAGTGTCACATGGACAAAATCTCAATTTGGTCCCTACCTTTATTTTTTAGATTCAATTTAGTCACATTTTTCGTAAAATGATAGCAATATTGTCGCTCTTTAAATTAGGAGAAAATTTATTTTTTGTATAAATATTATGCCGCTATATTTACTAAAATTGTTTTTTTTAATTATTTCTGAAAATATTTTTAAACTAAATTTGAAATCTATACAAATTGATTTAAAATTATGTTAGTTTGAGTTTGGATGTGATTATTAAATCTAATGTGAAACAGAACACAAATCATGCAATACAATTCACTAGTCTAACTTGTCCTTTTCAAAAATTATTTCTTAATTTCAAATTTGTATTGATTTTAAAATTAGTTTACAGAAATTTCCAAAAATATTTAATAAAAATGTCCACTTAATAAAAATGTGAACATAATTGTCACATCACACTAATCTTGTCACATGACACAACCACAAATTAACACATGTAAAAAACTAAGAATTAAAAAAAATAATAAAAAAAAGCCATAAATTGACACATGACACTAACTTTAAAAAAAATCAGAACCAAATTGAATCAGATTCAAAAGGTTGAGATCAAATTTAGACAAACAACACATGTATGACAGACTTAACACTTTTGAACAAAAGAATAATTAAACCTAAATTAATTACAACTTTATGTTTGAGAATAAAACTTAATTAAATTATTATCGGTGTCTATTAATTTTTATTGGTATTAAAAATAATGAATTAAGATCTTTTTTCAATAAATTATAGTTCTGTTTAGGAAAAGACAATGATTAATTACCTTTTTTCAATAAATTTTTATATTTATTTTCTTCTTCTTTATTTATTCGACTTCTCATATATTGTTTTCACTTCCTGCCTCTTCTTGCTTATTTCTACTATGGAGTCATTCTTTTGAGTATTTTGACATATTTCATTCCTTGAATCTCATGCTGCTTGTGTGTACCAATCTATTTATCCTCATTTCTAGTTAGTATGTTTGTCTTTCTACTTTTTTTGTTGTATTTATTCTATTTGTTGAATTTGTATAAGGATTAAAAATGTGTTTTGTTCCTACAAAGAACAAACAAGATAAGTTAGGCACAAGTGTCACCTTACCTATGTAGTCCGTTATCTCCTCAGTTGGCCTCTTCCCGGTTGGTACATGTCTGCTTGGACCCAGGAGGGGTTACCTGCAGAAGGGACTTCGAAGCTCAAGTCAGCCAAAGCTCTCAAAAAGTCAAATCAGGTGATTAATGGAGTAATGAATGCGTACCTTTAATTACTGGGGTCCATGTGTATTTATAGAGTATTAATTACGTCTGGTCATGCCATGGGTCGAGCCCTAGCTTGGGCCCTAGTTTGGGCTGTAAGTGGGCCTAGGCCCTAACCCAGGCCTTTAGGTCGATTATTGTGAACTCATTGAATATCAGGGGGCTTTGATTTTGCTAAGTGTATTAAGGTTGTCGGCCTAAACCGACTACTTCCCTTGGCGGTTTGTGTTGCCCACATGCTGTCTTAGGCATGTTATTCCTCTATATGTTTATGTTACCGGTTCAGGCCGGCTAGGCTTAGGTCAGCCCAACCTAGGCCGGTTACTTGAATGTTTTGGTGTATAGGTATGGTGATTATTTTATTATTATTTTGTTAAGTTGGCTTGGTGTGGTACACCAGTCTCCCAACCTTGACCGACATAGGTGTCGGTCAAGGGTGATATGTGTTGATATGCTAGCGGGACCGGCTAGGTGTGGTACATGTTTCTTTTGCCCAAGTTTGTTTTTGGTACTTTTCAGTTTGTGGGTTGAGAGTTTTTCTTCATATATTTTTCTTAGGAATAGAAATTTTTGCTTGAATTGAATTCCAAACTTATCGACTAAGTTATGATTTAGCCTTTTGGTGGATAATGAAAATGAAATTTCTAATGAAACAATCAATGAACATGAGTTGGAATTGGAGAACAATGTGAAAGTTAAATGAAATTAATTACGATAATTTTGCATCAACAAACGCTTGAAAAATAAATTTTAAATAAAAGACCCCATTCTTAACTTTGCTTTAAGCCTCCCAAACCCTTGAGATGCCCCTACTTAATGATATTTATTTATATTTTGTGTTGAACTACAAATTAAACTAGTTTGTCTCCAGAATAATAATTTAATACAAAATTATAAATTACAACCATTTTTATTTATTCAAACTATACATCCTAAATATTAAAAATAAGTTTAAACACTACATCATAACCTTGTACAAAACTTAATATCTTGTAATCACACAATTTTCACATTGAAATCAAATACCATAAGGTTCTATAAATCATAAATAGTTTCTTTTACTTACGATGTTTATCTTAAAATCAATATCCAAAATCCAAAAAATAAGACTATTCTAAAACCTAAAAACTTCGTTTGAGAAATTAATAAAGTAGAAATGATTTGTAGTCACTTAGTTATTGGAAGGCCTAATCAGATTCTAAAAGAGATGAAGGGTAAGGGTAATGTTACAATTATCCTTAAGAATAAAATGCTTTTCCTAAAAAATTAGCTTACCAAGATCAAGATATGATTATCGTACACTAGTTCAAAGAAAGGCTTTGATTCTAGTTCTTTTCCACTTTGTACTTCAGTTCTGCAACCGAAGCATATTTAGGCGAGGTAAAAAAGTGAAAGCTTTACTTTGGTTGTCCACAAAACTGAAGCCTAAGACATATAAAAAAAGATTTAAAATAAAAAATAAAGCAATAGACTTTGGTTCTAACACCCAATCGAGGCCTATTCCCTTCCAATATAGGTTTCGGTTCTAGTATTAACCAAATTCTTCAATATAGGCTTTGGTTTTGGCTATATTCAAAGACTATTCTATAATTTTTTTTTATAAATATATATTTTTTGTTTTTCTTTCTACAAACATAAACAAAATGACCAAAAACAGCTAGACTCAACCCAGATACAACAATTTAAATAATGTAAAAAGCACTTTAGATAACACTTTTGAATCAAAGCACTTTAAATAATGTATAAAGTATATTACACATTATTGTACATTTCTACTATATCTTTTGCACAAGATTTCCTTATATACTCTCTTGACTTCTCTTGCAATAGTGTGGGATTGTTTAATCTCTTCAAAAAAGAAAATAATTTCAATTAGTATATAAAAAGACAAAAGTTGCAAATTATTTGATTCAATTAAATTATTATCATTTCCTAATCACTTGTAATATAAGCATGAACAATGGTTGTTATCCATTGCATAACATAGTAACCACACTCATATGAGCCAGTTTGTTTATGAAACTACTAAAATCAACAAAATTATAAATAATTGAAGAAGAAAAGCATTCAAACAATTATATGTGGACCAAAATAACAAACTTGGAGGGACAACCATGGAATCTTTTTAGTTGTAGCAGTTGATCTCCTTAACAACATGCTATGTCCAACAAATAAACTATGAAAAATTGAATGTTTTAGTATACATTTATATAATGAAAAAAGTTCATAAGATTGAGGTTCTTACAAATCTATTACTTATTTATGATGCTTGGGGTGAGACTTTTGCAGTAAGTGTTAAACTCACCTCTAGTCGCGTTAACGACAAACAAAATAAAAATCCAAGGAAATTGTACTTATTAACCTTAGCTTGTGGAATTTAATCTTACTAAAGAGAAAATGAAAAATGAAAGAAGGGAAAATAAAATAAAAATAAAGATTTCAAAATTGCTTACACTAAAAGAAATCTCTATGCCAAATAGAAGCTAAATTATGATATGCATGAATGATAAAGAATGTAGAACATGGAACCTAATGGAATGTTTAACTAAACTTGATATGGAATGTAGAAAAAACCTAGATGAATGGTAAATGCATGTGCATTTTGTCATGATGAAATGGATGCATGATTAAACCACAAAACTAGTCTTAAACTAAATATAAAACCAATTGCAACCACATTTACACACAGAACTCAATGCCTGATTGGAGTGATGCAAATGAATGCAGAAAATGTCTTTTAGGTAGATTCAAAGATTTGAAAATAGCAATAACAAATCAAATTAGATTCAGGTTCTAAGATCTGCTGCAATACTTATGCCAAGGATAAAATTTAGATCACCCCAAAAATCATAATTCAGTGCAAACTTTATTGCATTGGAATGTGGATGCAAGGATGATCTATACTAACCTAGAATGATGATAAACGAATAAAAATCCAGATCGTGACAACATGATCAATTCAGAGATGCACATGCTGAATGCTGCTAAAATTGTCTTAAGTATGTAGTAAAAATGCAAAGGAAAATAAAATGTCGGAAAAAAACTAGAATTGATGTAAGGTATTGGATTTGAACTGGACAACACCCTCTTAATTAAGCATAGTAGGATGAGTTTCAAACATGCTCGCACTTAATGCATTAAACCAAATTGAATTGATGCAAAGTTGTGAATGTTAATTTATAATGCTGAATATTCAAGCAGAAACAACCAATGTATGCAATGCAAATTTTCTGGACATATTTTAACTCACAACAACAGAGTAGTCACCTCACATTAGAAATTTTGATTCAATGCTTAACTATAAAGGCAAAACTTATTGTAGTGGAGTATGGATGCAAATATGACCTAAAGTATTATAAAATGATGATGAATGGGTCTATAGAATGCAAATTAAAATTCATCCAGAATGCAGCAGGAAAGGTGATTCATGAAATGTAGATGCAATGGGAAATAGATTTTGGAAATGCAGAATTTAAAACAACCAACATAAACTACAAGATACCATAATGTGGGTTTAAGGTTGAACCCCTAACATGAATGCAACACAACCTAATTTAAACAAATGCAAAATGGCTATGGTGAATTAAATTGGGATGCTAATGAGTGCTTTCAAACATGCTTAGAGTACTAAACTGTAATTGGAAATGCAATACTTGAGTTAGAACAATGCTAGACTCTTGCAATAACAAATTAAAACAAGCAATGACATCAATATAAGAATCTAGCGCAAAAACATATTCTTTAATGAAACCAGAATTCCAAATAATAGAACAAAATTTAAATGATATTCTTAACAATTTTATAATGGAATGTTGAACATAAGCACAAAGTTAACTATGTATGAAATGATGTTGTTTTACAATTGTGCACTAATAAAAACAAACAATCAAAAGTTATATAATCTAGAATGCACAGAAACTAAAATCATTGAATCTACCAAGTGCTAGAAAATAAAGATCTCTACAAATTACCACTAACATAACTCTTGACTTAAAAACATGTGAAGAAATGTTTTTTTTAAAGCAAGCAAGCAAGAAGGCATGAATGTATAAATGCATGTGACTTATATTCATTTTCCATAATTTGTGTGATTTAGTTTCACTTTTTCCTTTTATCTTGTACTCTTCTTTGTTTTCTGTATTTACTAAATGCCAGCCTTGAATCTTTGTTCCCATAATCATCAAATTTTTGGTTTGTTATTTCTTCATTATTCATCACATCAACATATAAAATTGAAGGACAATGCAAATCCCAATATCCAATGTCAACCTAGGATATTACACGCTCAACATCTCCTTTTGACGCATCATATGACCACTAGGCAAATAAAGAGGACAATATACCTTAAGACAATGATTATCTTGTTTCCCATAACTCTTTCTTCTTCTTTTTTTTACCACTTTGTGACTCTTTTTTCATCACCATTTTTCTTATTTCCTTGGTCTTGAATCAATTTGATTTCACATTTTCTCATTGATCATTTGATCTTGAACCATTGTCACTTTTTGATTGATTTTTCTTTGCATTTTTTAGTATTGTATTTTGAGGTGAACTTATCATGTTGTTAACCCTTGTGTAGGGATAATTTGAAAAAAAAATCATCAATTTTAGCCCGAAGAAGGTGCAACGGATAATTCATTCTTATTAGGCCACACATCATTTTGAATCCTAATTCTCTTACGTTCACAAAGTTTCATTATTCTCTTCATTTTTTTCCTTTTTATTTATTTTTCTATTTTTTTAAGACCCTAGAAGTTAATGATCCTTCCCATTATCCTAAGAGAACTATTTTGACAACATTGCCCTAGTGTGGTATTCTTATTTAACTTTCTGAGCCACAACTGAAGACTATAGGACAATCCCTTCTTTATTCAAAAAGGAAGGGATGGACTTAGGTGATACACAAGATAGTTCAAAAGGAAACATTAGCTGATTATCCATCATGGAAACATCGAACCACAGAAGCACATATAGAACCTCCATTTTTATTTGATTTATTGTAAGTCCTTCTTTTTCTTTTTCAAAACAACCATGCATTAGATGATTTTGGCAACAAAGACTAAACATGATTTGCATTTTCAACTTTTTCTTGTTTTAATTTTCCCTTTTTATTTTTCACGACACCCCTCAAGTTTTGTCTTTGCTTGTATTGAATCAGGTTTCACATTTTGGGGACGACCCTTGGTGTTTATGGTTAAGAACATTTTTATTTCAACTAGTGTAACATCATATCAAAATAAAAAGCAAACACAATATCAATATTCCTTTACAAGCTCTCATTGTCATGGAATTATTATGCATAAAATCTTTTGACTGCATCATAATTGACTGATAAAGGTAATTATTCCCCATCCATCATTGTGAGTATTAGTGCTCCCCTTGAGAATGCTTTCTTCACAACATAAGGTCCTTCATAATTCAACATCCATTTTCCTCGGTGATCCTTTTGAATGGACAAAATCTTCTTTACTACTAGATCACCCTTATCAAACTCCTTGGGATGAACTTTCTTGTTAAATGCCTTCTTCATTCTCCTTTGGTATAATTGACCATGTCATATTGCAGCCAATCTTTTATATTATATTAGGTTAAGCTAATCCAATCAAGCTCGAACCATTTGGCTTCCTCTAACTGAGTTTCAATCAATACCCTAAGAGAATGGATTTCAACCACAAAGGGAAGTACTGCCTCCATTCCATACACCAATGAAAATGGTGTTGCTCTTGTTGACGTTCTTACCAAAGTTCGGTATCCATGCAAAGCAAATGGAAGCCTTTCATGCTAGTCCTTATACGTCACCACCATCTTTTATATGATCTTCTTGACATTCTTATTTGCAGTTTGTATCGCCCCATTCAATTTTGGTTTATGAGGAGAAGAGTTATAATGTTGCATCTTTTATTCTTCATATAATTCCTTCATCATATTATTTTTCAAGTTGGTACCATTGTTTATGATGATCCTACTTGGCAGCCCATATCCACAAATCGATTCTCTCTTTATGAATTTTACTACCACCTTTCTTGTCACATTAGCCTAAGATGCTACTTCTACCCACTTGGTGAAGTAATCAATTGCGACTAGGATGAATTGATGTCCATTTGACGCTCTTGGTTCTATGGCTCCAATCACATATATTCCCTACATCAAGAAAGGCCAGGGTGCAGTCCAGATATTCAACAACATCGACGATACATTAACATTATCTGCATATACTCGACACTTATGGCATTTCTTCACATGAACACAACAATCATTTTCCATAGTTAACCAGTAATAGCCAACTCTCAAAACTTTTCTGGCCATAGCATGCCCATTCATATGTGTTCCAAAAGTTCCCTCATGAATCTCTTTTAATATCAACTTTGGCTACTTTGCATCTAAACACCTTAGGAGCACCATATCATGATTACTCTTATATAAAACATCTCCATTCAGTATGAAACTTGCAGCCAATCTTCTTAACATCCTTTTATCATTCTAAGAATCTTTTCTAGGATATTTAAGAGCTTGGAGATATCGCTTAATATCAAAGTACCACGACTTACCATCCCATTCTTCTTCAATAAAATTGCAATATACTGGTTGTTTATAACTTCTGATTCTAATCATAGGCAGCCTATCATCCTGATCCACCTTAAACATAGAGGACAGTGTAGCTAAAGCATCTCTTAATTGATTATCCTCTCTCGAGATATGAAGAAACACAATAGCATCAAAATGTTCCATTAACCCCTTAATATAAGCCTAGTAAGGAATTAACTTCTGATCTCTAGTTTCCCATTCTCCATTCAATTGATGTATAACCAAAGCCGAGTCCCCAAATATATTCATTGACCTCACTCGAAATTCAATAGCTGCTCGGATACCCGTAGCACATGCTTCATATTCTGCTACATTATTGGTACAACTAAAACACAACCTTACCGTCATTGGTATTCGTTGATTATCTGGCGAAAGAAGCAATGCCCTTATACCATGTCCCAGCGCATTAAATGCTCCATCAAAATATGATGTCCACATATTTCCATCTTGACCATCTCTAGTTTTGTCAAAGACAGCCAAAATATCTTCATCAGGAAATCCAAGTTACATGGGTTAATAGCTGTCAATTGGTTGATGAGCCAGATACTCTGCTAAAGCACTCCCTTTTATAGCCTTTTGAGTAACATAAACAATGTCATATTCTGATAATAACATTTGCCATCGAGATATTCTTCTAGTGAAAGCTGACTTTTCAAAAATGACTTTTCAATAATAACAAATGGTATGACTTAACAAGTTCGTTCCAAAGAAGAGTATTTTTGTTCACAACCAGTAAACCTTTTACTCATAATAAATTGCATACTCTTTCTTGCTTGTTTCATTATGTTGTTCCAAAACATAACCCATTGAAACCTCCAACAGAGTCAAGTATAAGATGAAAGGTTTTCTAGATCTTGGTGGATGCAAAATTGGTGGTTCTTGCAAATATTGCTTTATCTTCTCAAATGATTCTTAACAACCTCCATTCCATTCTAATGCTTGATAGTTGCGGAACAATTTGAATATTGGTTCACAAGTAGTCGTTAACTGGGAGATAAACCTAGCAATGTAGTTTAACCTTCCCGAAAACCCACAAAATTCTTTTTCTGTTTGAGGCGTCGACATCTCTAATATTGCTTGCACTTTATATGGGTCAACTTCTATTCCCTTTTCACTGACAATGAAACCCAACAAATTTCCATATTTTACACCGAAGATACACTTTCTTGGATTTAACCTGAGCTTAAATTTTCTCAACCTTTCAAACAACTTCCCTAAGTTGACAATATGTTCCTCTTTCGAATTGGACTTGGCAATCACGTCATCAACATATACTTTAATCTCTTTATTCATCATGTCATGAAAGAGAGCCACCATCGCCATTTGATAAGTTGCCCTTGCATTTTTAAGCCCAAATGACATTACTTTATAACCACATGTGCGTAGAGTGTAATAAAAGTAGTTTTTCCATGTCTTTAGGAGCCATCTTAATTTGGTTATACTCGGGAAACCCATCCACGAATGAGAAAAATCTGGGCTGTATTATTAATTAGGGTATCAATATGTGGTAAAGGAAAATTATCCTTAGAGCTAGCCCGATTCAGGTTGTGATAGTCAACACACAACCTTGGGATAGCTAAAAACCCTGCATCAAACTGATTTTTTCCTCTTCCTTTATTTTCAAAGACATCTCAAGCTTTAATCTCTTTAACTTTTGCCTAACTGTGTTGTACAATATCTGGATCCAATCCTGACATATCTTTATAACACAAAGCAAAAACATCCTTAAACTCTTTCAATAAAGCATATAATATCTCTTGTATTTCACCTAACATAAATGTACCAACTTTTACTTCCCTTTTTTCATCTTCACTTCACAAATTAACTACTACAACATCCTCTTTATGAGGTTTTATTTCTTTAGCTTCTTGTTCAACTAATCTCATTAGTTTAGGACAGGGTTCCCAGTCATCGTCATAATCATCTTCCACATTAATTACAAGATGCTCAAAATTATTGATATCGTCGTTTTCAAAAGGTTCATTATTAGATCTTCATTTTCAAGTTTATATAAAAATGTATATACCAACAAACATAAGCAAAACACGGAACTAATATTGAAATGACAATGATTTTATTGACATCACACTAAACAAAAAGTAAGATATTATCAACCGATAGATGGGTAAGAGCAACATTAACTACAACATATTACATTTCAACACATTTAAACACCATGGGCACATCCACAATCTTCCAATTATTGAGCTGCACACTTGGAGAGCAAGAATACACAAGGCTTGAACTCCAAGTCTCAAACTCTTCTTCCACAACGGCTACTTGATATGCATTTATCCATCCAACACTCTGGAAGCTCTTATTTATGTCATATAAGGGGATTCTTCCTATCCTCGGTTCATGACCCTATAAATGAGCCAAAACCCTTTCTTTCTTTTCCTCAACCATTCTTTTCTTGTCTTCTTTGGTGGGCTTATAGCCCAAACTATATCGACCCTTATTATCAGCAATCTCTAACATGATTAGTGATCCCTGTTAACCCTTTCCTAATCCACTTCCACATTTATATCCATCTTTCAGCATAACCTTTGTTGTCATCAAAGATGCACATGGTAGTTGAATAAATTCACTAGCTTCTTCATTAGTTATTTCTTTCTTCTGCTTGGATTCTCTTCCTCCATCCTTTTTGAACTCCATCTCATTTTGCGCACCCTTTTCTTTCAAATATTCTTTTGCTTTTTCATCAATAACCTCTTCGTTCCTATGCCTTGCTAGTTGATCTCTCTCCTTCATTAAATCTCTTCCTACGAATATACGACCACTCCTGCTCATACATCTAATCCCCCATAATATTATCTACATTAGATGCAACTGCCTTAGTAGATTGTTCTTCCCCTCTTGCCACATGAATGCCATACTTCCAGGGAATTGGTTTCTCAGGGAGTTTGTATCGCAATAGGTCATCTCCCTTGTAGCATGTGTGGAGCTTTGCTAAACGAAGCACCGGGGACTTAGGTTCGCTTATATCTTTACCCTTTCTTATCTGAGCAAACACTTTTTATTCTCGATCTTGACAACACACCTATACTACTTTCTGATCCATCAGCCCTTCTAGTATCTGCTTGAATTTTGCATAGTCTTTAATGAAGCTCCGTGAGTGATTTGATGTTTGAATGAAGCTTCATTACAACAATGATGAAGATGCACCAAAGAGAATAAGATGGAATGACAACATAAATGATTGGAGAAGGTACCTAAGAGGTTAGGCCAACTTTGGGAGGGGGCTAAAGGAGAAATCTAGGAGAATACTATTGCAATTTGGACTCTCAAAAGTGCAAGTCATGGAGTGATCACAACATATATTTGCAATAATAATCCAGAGTACCCTTTATGAGGTGTGGAGACTCTCATTTATAGTAGAGAACATTTCCTAAAATGAAAACCAAATGCAAAACTAATGGAATGCAAATACAAGGTGGCCATGTCAAGCACATGTGTTTAGATCTAAATCTAGATCTAAGATCTACAAAAAGTGGATCACATGCCATGTGGCATGTCACACTTTCCCTATTTAACACATGTGCTAAATGTGTAACTCATGGCTAAGGCTAGATGAAAGCTTGGTCTAAAATTTTGTAATTAGGCTTGAATGGACCCAATTACAAAAGCTAGATCAATTATGACCTAAAATAACTTCTCGTAATTTTACAATTTATTTTCAAAGCATGGACTAAACAATTGGCCCAAAAAAAGTAAATCTATTCTAATGGACTTTTAGGAACTCTTCCTTGGCCCATGAGAGAAGCATTTGGAGTCCTTTAGGCTCATTATGATCTTGAAGCTATTAGGCCTAAGAAAGAAGCATCATGATTGGCCTTTGATTAGGCCTATGGCAAGGCTTAAGTCATCATCTCCTCCCTCTTGAAGAGGATTTGTCCTCAAATCTAGAGGTTATATATTTCTTCAAAACAACACAATCCTTTATATGCTAGTTATTCCCTTAATGTTGATTGTGTTGTTGAGCTCTTCCTCCAGGATCAAATATCATCATGCAATAACGACAAAATAAAATTGTAATTAATTTCAGTGTCACAGGACAAATATATGTAATGAAAAGAACACTAGAATGAGGTCTTCCATTTGTTTGAAGAATCTTTTTTTGAGCTACTAGAAGACCCTCGTGTTGGTGTCCACTTTGAGTTAGTTGTAACCTAGGTAACATCAACTCAAAGTTTGGCTTGAAAATTTTTAATAAGGATTTGAAAATATTGAAGGATGAAAGTGATATTAGACAATTTTCAAAAGACAGTTTGGAAATAAAGAAAGAAGAATTAATGAATGGAAAAGAGTTTAAGGAATGAAGAACTCCCTTTAAAAGCTTGGTTTTGATGAAGGATCGTCTCAAATTTTGGGGTGAAATTCGTCTAGAACAAAAATGGGTATGAACCCTAGAACGAATGAGGGAAAATGGAGGACGTCGATTTGGGGGTTTTTGGAACGGGAGGAATTCACGCCACTTGGAGGAGGTTCCAAGATAAGTGAGGAAGATCTGCCATTTTGAATCAGAGATTCAAAGATAAGGATCGGTGGTTCTGAGGTGATGAAGGCGTGACCAACCATGATACCTCCATAGAAGCACCCTTAAGAAGGATCACTAGAAGCATGTCTAGAGAGGAGTCTTCTATTCCATCACCTTGATCTTTGTTTTCCATTACTTTAGTTTGAATTCCCTAAGTTGGTTTTTAGTTGACTTATTTTGGCTGACTTGTTGACTTTAACCAAAGTTGACCTTTGACCAAGATTAGCTTAACTTAAACCAACATGCTAATCTTTGTTTGTCTTGTTTTTGTAGGTAATTAAAGAAAGTAGAGCATGCTAGGTGGCGCATGGTGATTGGAGCATGTGGATGATGTGGAGGAGAGAGGAAATCAAAAAGCATAAAGTAAAAGCAAAAGTAGACATGGAAATTTTGGATGATTCCTTTGAAAGCTACTTGGTCTCTTCTCCTTTTGGCTGAGAATCCTCATGGAAATGCATCCACCAATCATTGCCTCTCATTTGGGCCGTGTGGCATTCTTATCTTAGGAATTAGGGTTTGCTAGTTGATCCCTTTCATGTTTGTGTTTTTGCTAAAGGACCCTTATGGACTTCTATTTAAAGGGGGCTCCTTGTCTTGTAAAAGGGTTGATCATTTGATGTTATAAACCTTGTGTTTCAACCACCAAATTTCCATGAGCTTTCCTTCCATGAAGTGAAACTCACCTTTGCCTTATCTTGCTTGCAAGTGGCAGCACCATTCACTCATCTCTAGGGTTTGGTTGGCTTAGATCCCCCCTATGAGTGGCGTGCTTCCTCCATTGCACCACCTTCTATGATTTCCATTTTATTTGTTTCTTCTTTTAGTTTTGTTCTCTAAGTTTTGTTAAAACCGTGTGCTATTTGAACTTGAATCCAACTCTCTTCTCCCTTTTATGAGCTTGAGAAATGAACCTTCACATCTAGATAGCTTGCTATCTTAATGTCCAGTGGAAATTTTCGAAAAGCTTTCTTAAATAACTACACCATATTTGTAAATCTAAAAGGAAACAAGAGAATCCTTCATCATGAGGAGAACCTTGAGACTTGAGAGAAAACTCAAATTTGAATACAAATATTTATCACAAGGGCTTATATACTATGGGCCGAAACACCAAAAGGCCCAACGGTCCGATGAAGCCGAAACAAAAACATTACAAAAAATATAAGAGTTTCTATTGTACAATCTGAAGCTAATTCGAGATCTCTTTGAAGGTCTTGGACATGATTCCATCAAGCTAATTCGAGATCTCTTTGAAGATCTTGGAGATGATTCCATCAATTGCTCTGAAATCCCTCTAACGATCCTGAACCACGCCTCCATCATTGCCTCCAGGTTGGAGAAAATTCGACCTCGAATTTTAGCGCTTTATTACCTACAACCAAACACACAAACATAAGTGCTGAAAGCACATAAAAGCAGAATAGTCTAAAGACAGAAATAAAATGCTATAAAAAACAATCAGATTGGAGTCATGGAAGAGGCCAATCTCTTATTATCAAGGTGCTTGGAGATTGTCCTCTAGGATCAAGGATAAACCTGTAGAACACATCAAAGAGTTTCAACACAACTATACTATCCACAGTGAAATAAAAAGGAAAACAACCCCTAGTAATTATAACAGAAAAACAATGTCCTTGAAATTAGTGGAGCTCCAAAGGTGCATGAAGAGCTCCATGGCAGCGGAAATGAATGAAGGAATGGAGGCAAGTTGGAAGGCACTTGCAAGCAATGGAAGGTGAAAGAGGTGATAGGATTTCCTAATCTATGCTAGCCTAAGGAAGGTGGCTAGAGGTAGAGAGAGGAAATCTCTAGAA
>Ga0209589_1007598_pt1 | contig 17347 bp, 10 predicted proteins | sample CowpeawhiteBW_FD_187525 | JGI IMG/M metagenome (GOLD analysis project Ga0209589, IMG submission 187525) | Root nodule microbial communities of legume samples collected from California USA - Cow pea white BW (SPAdes) (version 2) | ecosystem: Host-associated > Plants > Roots > Nodule | place: USA...
AAAAAAAAAAAAAAAAAAAATTCGAATGGCATAACATGAAAGTCAAAAAATGATTTCAAATTGTGCTTGTGTACCTAATATGGAAAACACTCCTCAAATTATATAATCTGAAAGTTTTTTTTACGAAAAAGAATAACTTCTAGAATGTGAAATAATGAAAAATAACAAGTCATTTTTAACTTTAAAATTATATAATATGAAAATAAAAAAGACTTTGGAACCACAAAATCCAAAAAATCAACAAGGCTTTCAAATTGTATAATACAAAAATTAAAAATAATTTTCGATTTACTCAATTCAGAAGTATTTTATAAGAATAAAATAAGCTCAATGGTCTATTTGAAGTTCACTAGACCAATAATGAGCTATTAATGAAAATATGGTCTATTTGAAGTTCACTAGACCAATAATGAGCTATTAATGAAAATATAAGGTTTAATTATTTATCTGATCTCTTATTCCTTTTTATTTAAAAATATTAAGTTAATCATTCAATTTCTTTTAGTCACAATTTGGTTTTGATTTATAAAAGGTGATGTATTTTGGTCTTTTTTTTCTAAATTTGATGTAATTTAGTTATTTTTATTAAATTTTCTAAAACTAATTTAAGATTTTTTTTATTAAAATTGACTCTACGATTATGTTAATTACATCGATCCATTTTAAAAAAATTAAGAAAAATAATAAAATTTATTAATTTTTCAAAAATTAATATCAAATTACATCAATTTTATAAATGTTAAATTGAGATTAAAAAATTCCGAAAACCAACTTAATATTTATGGATGAAAATAGAAATCAAATGACTGATTGAATCAAAATAAATTAGCTCTTCCTTCGAATCATAAATGTCATGAAAAACTAAAAATAACCTTTTTACTTCATTGACGTGAGAATTAATTGATGTTTTTCATCTTAAATTTATTTCAAACACTAATGAGAGCTAAATGAACATACCCCATTCTTAACTAGTCTATATACTAGAACTAACCGATTAAACTGATCCCATTTTTGAGAGATTAATGCAACACAGTCCACTAAAGTAATAAGTGTATGAAGAGGCTAATGAACTATAGATAGGTATTGGTTAACTGCAAGAAATATTTTAAAAGGGTTACCTAAGAAACAACTTTTATGAGTAGACATGAGGATTGCAAGTTCCATATATATATAGGAACTACATTATAAAGTATAAAAACCCCAATATATAACTAACAGGATTTTTAAGTATTACAAATTCAAATCCAATTACCTGGTTTGGATGAAAATCTAAAACGGAAATGCTTACAACAAGAGCATTTGGATTGACTCCCAAAAATAACCTCAAATGAATTTACGCAATACTTTTACAACCTTCATACAAGTGAGTTCAATAGGAAGACCAGTTAATCCGTTAATCTGCTCCCCATAACTGGAAGGTTCATTCATCAATGCCACTATCACCACAAAGGGCAACATTCCAATCCCTCTTCCAACTTTGGATAATTCATGACAGCACAACAGAAACATGTTTAGTATATCACCCCAATCAAATGAAAAGTCTATGCAAGTTATAAGACATTGAGGACCTTCAGTCTACAATACAAAGTCATGCACCAGTTGTCCTCCAATGACATCTTTTCCAAAATGCCTATTCTGTGACTCATCCACTCATCACATAGCCTTCATTGATGGTTTCAAGAGCAACATCAAATAGCTGTGCTGCATTCGAGAGAAAAGGTTCAGCCAAACCAATGCCATGATTTTGATAAAGTCCTGGTGTGAGTGCACACAATTGCTTGCACTTCCACCCATGCTCATTCCAACACCCCTGACTTGTTCCTGCAATGTTCTTCCTTCTATGATTTCTATTGAACCTGCCGTGTTTCTAGCATATGTATTTCTTCCACCATTAGTCTCCAGAGCCTTATTCTTGCATTAATGAACCAATTAGACACCTGCACAAATTTAGATGTTGCCGAACATTAGAAGAACAAACCCATTGATCAATAAGAATGAAAATATTAACTACATTTTGGGTGGACAAGTTTTTGAGAAATACACTCATGAAACTAGCAAACACATATTTTGCTTCAAAAATAAGTTAAACCAAAACACACTTAAAGGTTGGTTATCGATAATATTTACCTGGCTACGAGATAGACCAGGTTGTTTAGCCAACATTAGCTTGTCTGTATCAGTAGAATAACTGGAAAAGAAAAATAATAACTAAAGTAACAAAACACAATACAATAAAGGAGCTAAATGTGTATAGATGCATAATGCTTAGTTTTGGCTGGGGAGCAAAAAGATCATGATGTCACCAGCACATTCAGATTTGATTTTTGATTAGAAAATCATTAGTCTTGCATGTTTACCCAAAATCCACTATTGACTTTCTCATCAACATTACTTTAGCCTCTTAAGCAAGTTGGCTACTTGTGATTCATATAAGGAACTCACAGATGCAGCAAAAAGATCATGATGTCACCTGCACATTCAGATTTGATTTTTGATTAGAAAATCATTAGTCTTGCATGTTTACGCAAAATCCACTATTGATTTTCTCATCAACATTACTTTATCCTCTTAAGCAAGTTGGCTACTTGTTATTCATATAAGGAACTTACAGATGCAAAAAGTGCTCACACAACCATGCTCTTAGAACAGTCACAGCATGCTGGGGGAGTCCTCTTTGAGGCTCCCATGTGAAAATGAGCTTTATTGGCAAACTGAAGTTGGTCAGTAATTGCATTCTTCAAGCATCTAAAATATTTGGACATGGCTTTTATAACCAAACTTGCATAGGGAGCCGCATTGTTGAGGCCTGAAACATACTCAAATGATGTTACTACTGCGTGCATTTGCAGATAGTTTTACCTGTACCTCCTGTAAACCTGTTCAGGATAATTGAACAACATGGAAATCACAATTAGGACACCTAAGCAATCCAACAAACATCTCATACTCACTTGAGCACCCATAATGCCTCAAGTTCCTATCAAATAACCATGGCTCTAAGTCATTAACATCTGAATCTCCACATCTTAAATAAATATATTTACCAAGACAATCTAATAAGGCAAACAAATAAAATGAAAACCACATACAACAGAACTACACTTAAACCTCACAAACTTGTCAATTTTTCAGCCTTTGCTTTCCATAACTTTGAACCTAAAAGACCTAATAGAGAATTGAAAGAATATGTTATCTAAATAGAGAAAGTTCCCACCATCAGAGAAATAATTTGGAAGGGGAACTACAACCATTATAAATTCAGAGTTTTGAAGTTTCTATCAGACCAATTACTTCATGTTATTTCTTTCTAATTTTTTTCCTTTTTCCTTATATTTTAAAAATCAGGAAAGAAAATTGGAAAACCCAGTTCAGAATGGCTGATTTCCAATGAGATGACACCTAGGGATGTCAATGGGACAGGTAGGGTACGGGTAGTAGCTCCCCCGCATTTACCCGCTAGATAAATATCCGCCCTATACCCGTACCCATATCCATTGGGTATCAATTATGCGGATACCCGTCTATTTTTTTCATATTTGCCGGTATCCACGGGCACTTGCAGGTATTTACAAAATTATTTAAAAAATAAATATTTAATCATAAATTCAAATAAAATAAAATAAAATACATCACTGTCATAAATTTTAAATAAATTTCAAACAAACTCAAGTGCATACAAATCCAAATAATCATAAAAATAAATATAAATGATGTTCAACACAATGAAAATTCTTTAATTAGTGCTTTGAACAACAAGTCCACTCTCTCCGATTGATTCTTGAGAAAAAAATTAAGTCAAAATGTTGTTTACTTATATATATATATATAAAGGTACTTTTGTGAATTAAAATTTAGCGGATAAAGGTATTCACGGATACGGATACTATGATACCCGTAACCGTCCCGTTAACATGCGGGTATCAAAAATATCCGTACCCGCGGATATCCATTTTTAATATCTGTTTTCTATCCATTGCGGGTTTTATCTACGAATATCCGTGTGTACGGATATTTTTAACATCCCTAATGACATCTCATTGAAGGTTAGAATTCGAGTTTTGCAGAGAGCTAGATCGTGACTTGGAAAAAATGTATTATTTGGGTGAATAGTTGTTAGAGTGTGCTATTAGGGTTTAAAATAAACATACTATAATATTTGAGCTAAAAATTCTAACAGTTTTGTATTTCAAATGTTGTTCTCTTTCTTCCTCATTATTGACCTTCTACTGCTTTAGTTTTATGCACCTTTGTTATATTCATGCAACAATGCGCAAATAATTTGCTCCATTAAAGAAGTAGGCAGTGATTTAGTGTGACAAATACAAACATAAGCAGTGTTCTGCATCCTGGGCACAAATTAAACATAAAAGCACGAATTCGTGCTGTATTATTAGTTCCTTCCAAGTATTACATCAAACTACTGAACTAAAGAGTAGTAACGTGAATTGAAAGCAAGTGAATGGATGTTTCGTCTTAGATACCAATATAACAATGAAACTTGAAAAAATTAGATCCATCACAGTAATCAAAGTCAGGCTTGAAGAAAGTCAACTCTAGTTCTATTCATGAAAGAAAACAAAAATACACAATTAAAGGTTTAGACCAACGGATCTGAAAACCTTATTTATCAAGATATACATTCACTACAATATTTCAAATGGATTGTTTTCAGTGACCTGTTCCTTCCTACTGGAAACTGCAAATCCCACATAAAGAGCGCATGCAAGTCCACTCTGTCAAAAGGATGTCAGATGAAACACTAAAGGTGTGTTCTTTTGGAATGATGGATACGGGGAAGAGTGTGAAGATGAATTTGTGTAGATTTGCGTGGATGAATTTTTGTGTTTTTTGAGTGGATTTAGAGAGTAAAATAAGTGGATTTGGAGATAAGTTTTATGAAAATTAGTGAGAGATTTGATTGATGTGATAGATAAAATTAATTGTAAAAATAGATAGAATTAGGAAGTTACCAAAATATCCTTGATGGAAAAAAATAATGATTTTGTAATTTAATGTTATAAAAATAATTATAATTAATTAATACAAATTAAAAAAAATATTAAATTTGTATGAAATTTTAAAATAAAAAAATTAAATTTTTATGAATGTAAAAAAAATATACAATTAAATTTTAAACAAAAATTATATAAATAAAGTTAAAAAAAAGTAAAAAAAAAAAATAAAAAAAAATAAAAAAAAGTAAAAAAAAACACACACACACGACACTGGTGTCGTAATCGATGTCATCTCCTTCATTAATAAGGCACCGGTTACGTAACCGGTGCCATCCACACAACACACACTTGCAACACCGGTGCCATCCACACAACACACTTGCAGCATCGGTTAGCTAACCGGTGCATACCTTCATCACCACCGCGCCACCACCTCGTGCAACCACAAACCACCCCTTCATCCTCTTCCTCGCCCACCACTTCATCCTCTTCCTCGCCCACCACACCCAATCACCTCATCTTCTTCTCCCTCCATGATGGACTCAAGAATCACACACACACACACACACCATAACTCACCTCTCAAAACACTGCGAGTATGGAAACGTGAGCACAAGGACAGTTTCGTCATCTGTCTAACATTATCCAAGTATCCTCGCAGTTTTGAGGGGATGGATTAATACATCCATCCCCAAATACGCTCTCCCATATCCGCGATAATCATTGAAATCGAACGCGATGTATCAGCTAAATCCGCTCTCTCAAATACCGTTGAACAGTGCCATCCACAAAAGCAAACACTAGCTAAATGACAAAAAGATTTCAAATTAGGACATACATTCAAGCATTACGCCTACGCTGGTTGGTCAAAAATATTTCTACATCTCTTGACATCTTAGTGAATGAGTCGTATCTACTTCAAAGTTTGAAAAATCAATTTTGGTCAGTCAATCCAGTCCTATGTTTGAAAAATCAAGGTGTGCCCAAATCTCTGTCCTTGTCAGAGTTAGAAGTAGAAATCTAAATATGGCTTGTCCAATGTCCCTGTACTTGTCTTGTTGTCCTTGTCAGAGTCAGAAGTAGGAATCTCATTTGACAATGGCTTGTCCAATGTCCCTGTATTTGTCTTGTCTGCAGAAGAAGATCCAAAATCTACTTTATCACTAGGAGTTGGTAACAATGTATTTATACCTAGAAACGAAGGATAAAGTAAAAATACGATTGATGACATATGAAAAACATAGTGTATACCTTTTACAGAAGGATAAACAATTAGGAAAATGATATCCTGACTCCATATTTTGACTCCATGAGGTGGCATGCACAATTGGATTTTTTTTAAAATAAAAATTATTTTATTAAAGCATTTTACTTCAGACGTGGCTTTTAGTGGAGGAGTTGAACCGTTTCTCTTTTCTCCTTCTCCTGCGCACTCAGTCGAAAAGAAACTTCTGACCCTCTTCTCTCCACATAGTCACCGTTTTTCTTCTCACCGGCAAGGAGTGGTTCTAGATGGCGAAGGGTTTTTTGGTCGAAAATTTGAATATTCTTTCCTTTCTCCCCCACGCTCACTGGTAGTTTCTCTTCTCACTCCTTTTTGTGGTCGTAGTCGTAGGTTCTCTTTTCACCGACAACGACAATGACTTTTGGAGTGGTTCGTCTGGTGAAGGAAGATAGCACAGTGTGACGGAATCTCTGTGGCGGCTAAACCTTGAAAGGCTTAGGGTTTGTGGACGACGAGGTTTGTTGACGACAGGGTTTGTTGACGTTAGGGTTTTATTGACAACGGGCATTTACTGTAACAGGGACGACGTTTGCTATGAAAGGGAGTTGTGACGAAGCGTCTCCTCCATTGTTCAACCACTGTTTTCAAATGTCGCAGTTCTACGAAGGACAGGGTTTGTAGGAGATTGTAGGTATGACGATTTTTTTTCTTCTATTTGTTGTCTTAGGGTTTGTTTTAGTGCATCAAGATAATTCTTAGATGATAATAGCCATGGATGAAATTACAAATATGTTGTACTTGCCAATAACCCTTTTGAGAAAGGGGAACATATGTGTGTTCACCTCTAAAATGCCTGTAGTCAATACCACCAAAGACTATCTCACCACCCATTTCTTTTGTTGGATCTTGATTTAGCCAAAGAGAGAAAAAATTGGTGGCATATTTGCCCTTGTTCTATCATATTATACCTGCATTCACCAATCTATGAACCTTGAAATTGTTGTGGTTTGTTTTTTATGGTAATTCAAAGGATATTATCATGATTTTCTTTTTCTGCTTTTGTTTAGAATTGTCTTTGTTTCGTATATGGCTGGCATTTAAATGAACTCGAGGGTTTTTAACATTCTGCTGTTTACTTTAGTCAAACTATTGAAATTGTTAGCAAAACTGAAAAGGGAAAAGATTATCTGATTGTTGTGATTAATATGTTGCTTTTATATTGCGTCTGCTGAAGTTTATTGAACATGTTGAACCAGATGAGTTGTAAGAATGGGTTTGAAGTGTCTGCTGGTTGTTATGTGTGTTTGGGCTTGGTTAGGATCGTTGACTTTTGCAACTTCTGATGATGGGTTGATGAGGGTTGGTCTAAAAAGGAGGAATTTAGACCTTTAGAGTCTTAAAGATGCAAGAATCAAAGATTTCGTTCGTTCTACTGATTTAGGGGATGATAAAAAAAATTATTGTGATGAAGACATAATATATCTTAAGAATTATCTTGATGCACAATATTTTTGATGCACTAAAACAAACCCTAAGATACAATGCAAATTGAAACTGCCCAAAAAAGAACTAGGTAACAATCCAGCCTTAGAAACTGCCCAAAACACTTGAACTGCAGGTTGCATTGCATCACTGTTTCCTCCCATGTTAGGAACTAATATAGTATATGGTCTCCAAGTGTTCCTCACTCTCACCTTCTCAACAGATCCTTCTTTTGCACTTGTCAAACACAGCTCCCCAATAAGCATATTAACAGCAGATCGAGTAGGGAGCACTCCAATCTTCTCCATTTGATTGAAAATCTCAAGGGCTGACTCTACTCTACCAAACTTATAAATCCCAACAATCATGTTACTGCAGGAGTAAGTATCTGTCGTGCCATTGTCTAAGTTAAATTATCTATTGATTCACATTTTTGTTGGAAAATATAGATTTAGCCTTTTTCTTTTTTGTGTCTTAGTTTAAATTTTTTTTTAAAAATTTAATTCAATCAGTTTTTTGTGTGTGTTAATATTACAATATCAATATATTTTGTTGTAGGTTGATTGTTCATTGTTCAACCAAGTACTAGTTTTATGAATAGGTTGATTAAATCTGTCTCATTTTTTGTGGATGACTTGTGTGCAAATAAGCGATGACCTGTGCAACATTGTTTGCAACAATGTGCTTTGACTCAATTTTTTGAACTCATATAACAGTCAATACCTGTTTTGGGGTGAATGACTTTGGTTAATATGTGTTGATTTGTAATAAGTGGGTTGAAGATGTCTGATTTGTTGGTGATGACTTTTGTGCAACCAAGTGATGACTTGTGCTGGATTTTTTGCAATCACGTTATGAATCAATTTTTTTATCTTTCTTGTTATACCAGTCAATACTTGTTTATGAGGTGATTTACTTTGGTGCATGTCATCAATTTTCAGTTATATTTTCTCCTTTGTAGATATGTGTTTGATGAATTTCAATGAACTTAGTATGTTATTTAGGAATTTTAAAGTAAGATGTTTAGTAAACGTCAACGCAAATGTAGTCCGGAAGCAGGCAATAAAGGGAAGAAGACGAAGGTGGTGAAAAATGCTGATCAGGTATATTTGGAATCTTTAAGTGATTTTTTTTTATTATTTATAATAAGTAATATTTTTTTCATGGTGCTATAGGTGCGAATTGTGCATAGGTGCGAAAGCAAGTACATTGTTGAAGTAAACAATGTACTAAAAGACACCCACCGTAAGCGGATTCAGGCAACACCATTTAGATGGTGTTTGGAGGTGGACAACGCATTGTAAATAAATTGTCCTTTGTTGAGGGAAGTTTTTTGCGTAGATGGGTTCCACAAGGGGAATACATTCGTGTAGATCAGCATGTGGTGGGGTTATCGGTTTATGATGTTTGTATATGCCTAGGTCTTAGTATGGTTGTTAAATGTGTTGAATTTGATGTTGATGTAAATGAGGTAGTTGGTTCACTGTTTGAGAAGAAACCAATCACCTTGCGATACATAATTAACAAGATTAAGAACTTAGTGGTTAGTGATGATGATGTAGACAATGCTTGTAGGTTGTACTTGTTACTTTGTTTTACTGTATTTTATTTTCCTAGGACCTCTAGGACAGTGAGCAATATGCCTTTCAAAGTCTTAGACAACCTTGACAACTTAAGCGACTATAACTGGGCAGAGTCAGTTCATAGTTTTTTTATCTCTACACTCAATCATGGATGTAAGGTTGTACGAGAAAAGATAAATACTCGTAGCCTTAACTTAGCCGGATCTGTTGTAGTTGTTTAGGTAATTTTTGTTTTCATAAGCTTTATTTTCCTTATGCATTATTATAATTTTTTGATTTGTTTAACATTGTTATAAGTTTGGGTTGCTCGTCGTCTTGGCTTAGAAGATGTAGAGGGTGAGGTTCAATTCCCAAGATTTCTGTGGTGGCCTTCGGTGAAGATTAGGACACCTAATATTGAGTCTGCTTTTGAAAAGAATAAGGTTTTATTTGAGTTGTCTTCTTTGTATATGTTTGGTTAAATTTGGTTTTATTATGAAATGTGTTTAAAAACAATTTTTTTATTTGTAGATTGTGTTTGGTTGGGCCCTAAGTGTAGAGGAGAAGAACAACCCAATAGTGCAAAATGTCGTTCATATTGAGGACCAATACATTTTTAAAAATGATGGCATTCAGGGTGTTTCTCATTCGAAAGAGCAAGTGGATTTGGAAGAAAAATTTGAAAAACATGAACGGATAATTCTAGACATGAAAGAACAGATAAAGAAGATGCGTGATGAATTTTTTGATGCTCTTGAACCCGACTCCTGTGTAGCTAAAGGAAATTATGTTTATGGAGAAGAGGGTTGTCCTTTTGAGCAAAGGAAGTGTGATGAAGTTGAGGGTTGTCCTTCACACTAGAAAGAGAGTCAGCAACCTCAGCAGTGTGAGGAAGATGAGCAGAAGGACTCTCTCCAGCTTGATCACATCTTAGAAAGAAATGATGCTTCAAAATCCGACCATAATCGAGACGACAAAGCTATTAAGCCTAACACTGAAGGTCAAACTAGTACACTATTTATAGATATGGCTAAATTGTATAAGGATGTGACTGCTGCTGTTTGTACCAGGTATGCTATTTTGATTAATAATGTATTAAACGTGAACACACACCAATAGTTAATACTTTATGTTGCTGCTTTTGACTTTTCAGATCTATTTATGTTGATGTGAATGGTCAAATATTGAGGAGCGATGATTGTTAATGTTTTCGTCCTCGTGGTTGGATTGATAACATGGTAAATTATGAAACTTAAGTTTATGACTATTTATATTGTTATTAAAACCATGTAATTATATAATTATTGTTTTTGTGTTCAGTCTATAATGTTTGCAGCCTAGGACTTCATGTATAAACAGAAAAGGCTAACCGGGAAGATTAGTAGGGTTATATTCAATCCTTTCTATACAGTAAGTTTTTTTTTTTGCTTTTAATATTTATGCTTAAATTAATGTATAAGTATTGACATGTGTTGTGGTTCAAAGCAGTTATCCTTGATTGTAACAAAAGAAAGGTGAATAGACGTGTGTGGTGTCTAGATGACTACAGACATTACTTGACACGTGATTTGGTTTTAGTGCAGGATATATTAACAACAGATTTTGTGAGTATCCTTACTTGTTAAATGTTGTTATATTTTGTTACAAAATGAAATGTGTTTGTTAATGTTACTTCTATTCAGTTGTTTGCCCCAGTGATTTATGCTGAACATTGGTGGTGTTATGCTTTTAATTGTCAAACGAAAGAGTTCTTTGTCTTAGATTCACTTGCACACAAATGTCGAAGGCGAAAACAAATTGATAGTCATGTGGTAAGTCCATGTGTGACATTATAAATTTCCATTACTCATGTTTATTGTGTTGACAATATTTAGGTTTGATTTATATCTATTATAGGTACAAAATGTGGAACACCTTTTTTGACTCTTCTTAAATGACAAAAAACAATTGAAGCCAACATATGAAGTCCACATTGAAGACGTTCTTGAACAACCAAATTTGTAAGCACAACTTTAATTGAGTAGCCTATTCATACCAGTTTGTTACGTAATTAGGAAGTTGTCATTAAATGTTTTGGTAACCACTTCCAGGCATGATTGTGGTATTATGGTGTTGAAGTATCTTGAGATATGGGACGTCGTCAAAAGATTTGATGGGAAAAGCATGCCCGCTTACACTGATGTGAGTATAATACCCTTGGAACTGTTTACATTTAAGTTGCATAAAGTTATTTTGATATGAATCTGTAATTAAGTAGTTATTCTTTGGTGGCAGGAGGATCTACAACAATTCAGGCAGAAGTACATTTGTGATTGGATTCTTCACCCAGAAAATAAGTATAGGGAGGCTATCCTTGAAAGATTTAAACCATATTTAAAGAAATAGAAATGTCAATATTTTAGTGTTAATTAATAGCGTAAGTTTTAGGTCTTTTTGGATATGGATGACGTGCAAATGAATTGTTAGTTGCACTCCTTTATACATTGTTTAGGGTGACAATGACTAGAATCAATTTTGTAAATTATGGTTATAACAATTAGTTCTATTATGGATTCAATTTGTTGTTATATATTAAGATTACATGCAGTTTATTTAGTGATGACCGACTTTCATATAAGTGTGTACCCACTTTATATTTTTTTTACCAGGTAACTGATAATAAGTTGGCTGGTATCCCTGAGTTTGGAGTCAATGAATTAAATTAAATGAAGAACATCATGACTTGAACATGATTATAAATTTTGATAACATGATTCTAATAAAATGCCAGGGTTGTACACCTTTTTGTGAGCAACTATATTGTGAGTCTTCAATCCAAAATGGTGACAATGAAAACTGTGAATAATATTAATCACTACTTTTGAAGTTGAACGCAATAAATAGTACTCAGTACAAATACTTTGACTGTGTGAATAAATAAGCATGTCATTGACAGACACAAACTCTAATAACAAAAGGTGTTTGGTTATGCCATGTTAATCATCCCAAATGATCCAAAAAATGTCGTTTGTTGTTGATACTAGTTCCTGAAAAAAAAAACAATTACAATATTAAGCTATCATAAATATAAGGCAAAATTAAACATCTTTTTACTGTAGCATACCTAATGATATGTTATGTACCAATAACTTGTTGATTACTTTCTATTGATGTTAAAAGTGATAAAAAGCGTGTGCATTGGACATCATAAACTTGGCCATGGTAAAGGGGTAATTAATTATTTCCATTTAATACCATAACAAGATGTAATTATGAAACGAAAACTAACCATGTTGGTTGCGATATCCCTTTGTGCATTCAAAATTTCATTAGCTGGTGCAATTGAAGTTTGAAGTTCCCCATCCTAAAGTGCATGTCGACAAATAAAATTAACAACTGGACAACCTGCATATTAAAAAATGGTACACTGAATACAAAAAATAAATACGTACAGTGGCATTTCGAGATGCTTTATTCCTAGTTGCCGCATATATTTTTTTTTGCATATCTTCTCTACAGTTGATTGCATCCTTGTACCTCATGGTCGACCCTTTCTTTTAACGTGAATTGGACTTCGTATCGTTGTTTGGTGAGCACCACTATTAATTGGAGAAGAAATGTGCACATCTGGTTGTTCACAGTTTCCCAATGTAGTGGAACAAGATAACGAAGGATTCCTTTATAGTAAGTCTAATTGGGAACACAAGAATTTTGTACCCCTCTCGCTTTGGCATGCAAACTCAGCAATGTCATAGAACTTCTTACACAATAAGTCATACCTATGAATAGTTTGTTCGTCTTTCTTAGTGTTATATGATGCTCTTATCAAAGTATGCTTTCCCAATATGCGTTTGCTCCATCGACTCAAAATATACTTTTGTGATACAAATTTTACATCCTCTTGGGCAAGGACCATCAAGTTGTGGCGGTAAAGAACTCCTCTAAACTCAAAAAGCCGATAAGTGCATTCAATGTCTTTTGTCACAAGATCAAATATAACTTCATTATATTTGTCTGCACTTTGGTCTTCCATATCAAGGCCTCTTTAACAATATATTTTGCCTTACAACCATGAACTTCAACACTTTTGATATTACAATTCATCTTACACCTAAGCTCATTTTGCACTTCACCAAACTTCGCATGTGTGTATTCATCTTGAAATTGTCTCTCAATAAATGATTGAGACCCACATGGAAGGGTAGTATTAGCAGAAGCGAAATCTGCTTCGTACTCTTTCTCTGCCTTAGAACGAAGGGCGTTGTCATATTGGACAACAAACTGTTGGAGTGTTGTAGTAGAGTTGATGAACCCATCAAAGAAAGCATTCATTCCCTCACTTCTTTGAGTTGTGGACATGCCTGCCCAGAAATGACATTTCAAATAACAAGGAACCCACCGACGTCTTTCTTCGTAAAGAGTGTAAAGCCATTCATTAAGTTGAAGATCATACTTTTCAATGAATTTTGCCCACCCATTCTCAAAATCTTCAGCATTATCTGACTCATATACCAATTGTTTTACTCCATGCTTAATTTCCTTATATTTGGTATATCCCACCAATTTTTCAGGTAGTTTTTTCATGATGTGCCAAAGGCACCAACGATGTCGTATGTTGGGGAAGAAAATTTCAATGGCATTTTGCATGGTCTTGCATTGATCCGTGACAATTCCTACAGGGGCTTTATTTCCCATGCATCGCAACCAACTTCGAAATAGCCACTCAAATGTACAAGTGTCTTCAACACATAGAAGCCCACACCCTAATAAGTTTGACTGACCATGGTGATTAACACCCACAAATGGTGCAAAAGGCATATCGTACTTATTAGTTAAGTATGTAGTGTCGAAGGACACAATGTCACCAAAATCTGCACATGCAACCCGACTCATTCCATCTGCCCAAAATATATTGGTTATGCGATTTTTTGCATCAACGTCAATTTCAAAAAAGAAGTCTTTGTTCAACTCCCTCATACTGGAAAAGTGGTTTAATAAAGCTTGTCCGTCACCTTCCTTCCCTAAAGCGCGTCGTTGCTGACCAATATAGTTTCTTGCGTCTCTTTCGACAAAATGTAAGTTCTCAAACCCCCCTGTAACATCTCGTCAGGATATTACGAATTTAATAAAATAAATCAAAGTAAAATAATTACACTGCATTTAATAATACCTCATTTCCCAAAAACACGGGAAATTTAAAACTTTAAATATACGAGTCATAAAACCAGGAGTCCATAATTCATAAAATTGAAATAAAAGTCAATGGCTCCTGCCAAGTTTACATAATCTTCACAAGGATAAAATAATAAACAAAATACATATGTATCTACATAATATCCCATGCTAGCCCTCGCTCCGAGTCTAAGCATCTCCTGGCCCACCTGTCACATCATCTGCTCCGGGATAACAAGTTACCCGATCATCGCCACACACATATAGAAAGGGTGAGCTATGCACAACATGTATATAAAGAAACATGAGAATAAATATGTTTCCCAACCCAAAATAACATAACTAATTTCATATTTCATAATCACCCAACCATGATCTCATAGTCCTTCATGAGTCATATGCATGAACTAGGTCTTGGGACTTCCCTATGCTCCCACGAAACTCACTCATTCGTGGTCCAACCCTATGAGCCTATCCCGCTCATAGTCCTGCCCTACAGACTCCTTGTCTGTAGTATAAACATCCAAGTCTCACACTTGGACCCTGACACACACGCAATCACCATACTATGGACTCCTCGCCCGATAGTAGCCGACGGGAACATCACAGTTCCTTGCCCATCGTGTGCCCGACACATGCAATCACCATACTAAGGACTCCTCGCCCATTAGTAGCCGACGGGAACTCAACCAGTTCCATGCCTATCATGTGTCCAACCACCGAGCACATCCCAAACCTCTAATGGCTTAGTCTATCAAGCCCACACACCACAACACATGCATATAAAATCTAGGGTTAAGTATGTTTTTAGTCCCTGAACTTTGACACAAAATTGGAATTCATCTCTGTCTGAAACGTTAATACGTTTTAGTCCCTGAACTTTAAAAATGAATGAATGTAGTCCTTTTAACTCAATTATGTTAACTTTTTTTGGAGTGTTGAACGCATCTCTCAATAAATATTGAACTAGAAATGTGTCAAACAGTGTAAACAACTCCAATACTAACATGAAAAGCGTTCAACATGTAAAAAAAAAGTTAACATAATTGGGTTAAAAGGATTATATTCATTTATTTCTAAAGTTTAGGGACCAAAATGTATTGAAGTTTCAGACAGGGACGAATTCCAATATTGGGTCAAAGTTCGGGGACTAAAAACATACTTAACCCTAAAATCTAATCATGGTATAACAATCAAACACACTCACAAACACATAGAAACTTAGTGAATCGCATAAACTCGCTTAGGCTAGGGACCTCTCACCCAAGCTAGACCCTCAGTCTCGCTTAGGCTATTCCCCCTCGCCTGGGCGAGCTTAAAATAACCACAATCCCACGTTATCTCGCTTAGGCGAGATTCCCTCGCCTGGGCGAGTCAAGTATTCGCCCAAAACCACACCCAAACCTCGCCTAGACGAGTATGCAACCAACATACAAGAAAACCCTTCGAGGATTCGCTTAGGCGAGCCACTCTCGCTTAGGGGAGAGTGTCCATCACCAAAACTCAAAAACCTCTCGCCTGGGCGAGATATCGCGCTCAAAACTTCCAAGTTTCCTCGCGACCTCGCTTAGGCGAGTACCTCTCGCCTGGGCGAGAAATCATGTCGCTCAACCCCTTTTCCCATCGCCTAGACAAGAAATACGAACCCAAAACCCAAAGTGAGCCTCTGCAACTCTCGCTTAGGCGAGATGGACCCGCTTGGGTGAGAATTGCAGAATTTCGAATCTGATCGCACACACACAGCGCCCGCACAATACCAGTACACCAACCAATCGATACCAGCATAATATAATAGCCAAATCACATTAGAAACAAGTCTTACAACTAAATTATCGTTCCACCTGAATATTAAACTCGTTACTTTTTCAAGTAACCAATCAAAACCCCAAAATCCATATTCCACTCATGTGAAATCCAAAAAAATGACAACAACACCAAGATTTCCCAATTCCCCATTACAACCATATGTGATACCCCTATAATCATACCACATACACAACCCAATCTCGCACAACGCAGAAACACATAACCATATAAAAATACATGCAATTTCAGCACCCCTAACTTGGAATGTGTGATCAAAATTGTGCAGATAGGATCCCTCTTAATGTTAAAAATAAACCGAATTTGGGCTTAGGGTGGGTTTTAATTCCTCTTAATGTTAATTATTTGATATTTCCAACCCTCTTGGCTGCCCCCCATTCTGCTAGGTTCTCTACCTTTCCACATTCACTCCAAACCAAGTTTAATAAAAATAAAGGTTAAGTTCTGTCTACCAAGGTTTGAACCCGTGACCTTCCACTCACAAAGCCAAGCACAACCACTATGCCAATTCACATTTGTTGATATACACAATCAACATAAGTTTACAATCCCAATCACCTACTCATACATATTCTTAAAAATCAATAACAAAACAATCACATATAATTGGCATACATAGGACTCGAACTCAAGTCCTCTCACACAATCAAAGTACTCTCAACCACTTGAGCTAGTACTTTTCCACACCATAATAAACAACAATTATTGCCATAAAGGCGCCTTCTACCCGCATTTATTAATTAATTAATTATTTAATTAATTAATTTTTTCCCGGGTCTTTGTTGGCCTCTTGGCAAGCGTACCAAAAGTCAACTGTAGTATAATGATTTAAAGTAGGAGTGTCGAACCCACGAGGAACGGATTCAGTTAAAATAACTAATTATCTCGATCAGCATATATATACAAAGATTTTAATTTGATTTGACATTACTATTGCATGAAATTAATATAGTAAAAGCAGAAAAGTTTAGAAAAATACAGTAAAAGAAACTGGGATTGAATTTCATCTATCTCCCTTGTTTGTAATCTGGATGAATATAATATATAACATCTGAAAATACCAATATTGATGCACACTCAAAAATCATTTATACCGATCCCTCGCGTATAAAATTCATAAGATTAGTTTCCTGAATATTGATTCCTCA
>Ga0209589_1007600_pt1 | contig 17340 bp, 8 predicted proteins | sample CowpeawhiteBW_FD_187525 | JGI IMG/M metagenome (GOLD analysis project Ga0209589, IMG submission 187525) | Root nodule microbial communities of legume samples collected from California USA - Cow pea white BW (SPAdes) (version 2) | ecosystem: Host-associated > Plants > Roots > Nodule | place: USA...
CTAATATTTGCCGATAAAAAAAAAAAGTAGAGTCAGAATATCTCTTTCATGATCCCCAATTCAATACACAATCTAAACATCTCAATATATAGTATTTTATCCCTAGAGATAATTATATTTTCAAGTCATCATATGAAACTCATCACATAAATACATATAGCCAATACTTCATTACATACATAATTAACATTCATGTTTAAATTAATTAAAGCATCAAACAAATAAAAAAAAACAAGCAAAAAGAAGAGAAAAAGAAAAGAAAAAAAAATCTACTTTCTTTAACTTGAGTAAAAATATTTTTGGTCAAGTGAAAATTGTCTTCCTCGAGGGAAACTCTTTTGTTTGAATGAAAATTTAGTTGAGACAAGGTTTAGTTGTGTTGGTAGAGATGACTCTAAAAGGAATTGGGATTGAATTGATCTTAGGCTCTTTTTGCACGTTGTTCAATATGAAATAAAATAGCAAATAGATCAAGCATAATTTTTTTTTTATATTGGTTCATCCCTAACTCTTGGGTTATGTCCAATTCTCTCTCAAGCACAATGCTTAAGATATTTCAATATTAAAAACACTTGATTACAATGAGTACAACCTCTAGGTATTACGAGTATCAACCTCTCTCACTATAACCTTTTTAATCTTCCCCTAAGATTAGGATCTCTTAAACAAAGATGAGAAAAACACTCTAAAAGAAAGAGAGCACAATTTTAACACACAGGATAAATTTCACAAAGTGAAAAATATTACAATGGTTAAGCACGAGTTGTATTTCACACAAGATTCTTTTCTCTAATTTTGACTCTATGCACTCAATATTATTTCAATCTTGCTTTTGATAACTGTTTTTCACATGAATGTATATTGTAGCACATCTTTTTCTTTTCATGATCAACTTATCATCCTTTTTATAGTTGTTTAAATATAGACATAGAGGATTTTGAATTTCCTTAACTTGATCAACATCTTCGTGATTATTCTTTATAAGGAATGACATGATAAATTCTTTAATTTGATTCTTGAAGTCTTTGAATTACTTTTTCCGAAACTTCCCGTTCTTTTCCTTCCTTTCTTGAATCAAAGATTGCTCAATTTGGAATTCTTTGATTTTATTCTTCTCTCCAATGTACAAAAGGAAACTTGTGCAACATATTCCAAAATATCTCATTATAATTAGTATTATAGTAGTTGTTATTATCAATCAAGATCAAGTTAATTGTTAGTAACATAAAATGTTTCTATTTATGTAATGAGTGTGTATTTTTGTCCTCATTTAATGTTTTATTTTTGGGTATTTAATAAAATTTTTGTGCTTAAGGGTTGATTTAATTAGGAGTTGTAATTTGGGATTGCGACCACCCGTCCATGATTGCCAGAGAAACTGCCATAAAAATGTTTACCATATCCCTCGTGAAAGGCAAGATTGACAATAGAGTCTTGAGAAGTAGAATAAAAAGTAACCTTAAATTCACGTTCTTGTTGAAGAATCAAAAAGAAATTTTTCAGCATGGCAGGAAATCAACAAGAAAGGAGAAAATGAGGAAGGTGATTTAAATCTGATATCATGTTAGATATGTATAGGCCATGAGAAGGAAAAATATGCACATTGATGAAAACAACTCAAAGAGAACTTGCTTATTGCTTTATTAGAAGTTTGATCAATATATAGAGTATAATGTCTCATCATAGAACGAGAAAAGTAAAACCTAATAAAACAGAATATTTGATAATAATAAAAGAAAATCAAATATATAATATCTCTCAATATATAAATAAAAATAGAAGATATATAATATCTTTATCATATATTTTTCATAAATCTAGAGACAAGTCAAAGAATGTAAAAATAAGGTATTTTTAGATTTGATGATTTTTCTTAAATCATGTTTGAATAGTTGATTTTTTTTTCAATTTAGAAAATTTATACTTAAATAACAAAATATTAATATTTGATCTCTCTTATAGTACTCTTTTTTTCATTATATCATGTATCTATCATCACATTAAATGAAGCTCGGTGTTTGTTAAGCTTATTTATTATCTATAATTTCAAATTATTTTGAATTAACATTTACTCTTTTTTTTTTTGTTTAAATACGGTTATAAAATCAATATCAAATTAATTTACAAATATTTATGCTTTTTTTAGAATATATGAATTTGAATTTCGGTTCATAAAAATTTAAACTCATATATATATATATATATATATATATATATATATATATATATATATTAAAAGTATACATTCATCTGAATTTAGCTCTAATATAAATTATTTAGATTTATAGTAGATATTAGATTAATAAAAAAAAGCAAAAATAATTTTATGGATTTTTTTTGTCCACGTAGACATAATGTACCTACCTATTCCAACACCCATTTATTGATTTGTTTATCCTAAACCTCTCATTTCAAACCACACAAAGCACATTGGGTCGGTTGCTAGAACTACCTAAACATGTGTGCATCCAAGTTCTATGACTTTTCATTGAAGTGGTTGTCGTTTCTCTTTTAGTGGTTAGTCTTCAATGTCTTTTCCTTTTCCATATTTAATTCTCATAAACTCAAATGTTCTCAAAGATGGATGACAATGATAATGTTCTGCATTGCCCATGTAAACCATATAAATAATGTGAAACGTTTAATACAATTTATTGGAGGAAAAATTGTGATGGGAAATTGAATATTGGAAGATATTTGCATATAATTGTGCCCCCACTTTGGTGGCACAACGTAAGGTGATATAAACCAACAAAACGATGATGTCATTCGGAAAAAGCACCAAACATTACATTTATGTTCCATTACATGTGAAACTTTAAGAAAAAAGTGAAATGTTGCCATTAGGTTTTTAAGTTAGAACATTCAATATTTTATTTGCTTCTTCTTTTTTACACATAATATGATAGATGTATTTTATAAATTTTAAGTTAAATTATTTTATTGGTTCGAATTTATGTAGAGAAATATTAAATCAATCCCCTTCTTTTTATTTTTCTTTCTATTTGTCTCAATTTAATTTCAATTTTAGGAAATTTTTAACAATCATGTCATTTCCATTAATAAAGATACTAGTCTAATTAGTTAAGTTTATTATTTTGATCTAATCGAATGCTTTTTGTTGTATAAATATTAAATTAACACCATAACTAACTTTTACATGTATAAGTAATTTTGTTTAAGATTTTAAGTAAGTGTGATGCTCTAATTTTTTTCTTTCATCCTGTGTTGAAGTAATTTTTCCATATTTAAGAAAATATTTTTGAGTTTTTTTGCTTAATATTTTAAGTAATTGTAATGTTCTCGTTTGTCTTCACCGAGTTTATTTTCTTTTCTTTTAACCTGTCATTTTTTTAAGATCTTTCTCTTCATTCTATATATTTTTCTTCCTTTATATTTCATCTCTTTTAGAATTTGTTCACATTTTGGAGAAGTTAAAAGACCAAAGAATATTTCTTTCTGATCATATTTTTAAACACAGTAACTTCTTATTCACTATAAACATTATTTGTTCTTTCTTTTTTTTTTCTTTAATCTTGTCATCAATATTAGTATGGTTAATTGAAAAAAGTGATCCTCTAATATATACTAAAATTTTGTTATGTTTGGACTCGTCACTCTAGGTTGGACTGACCAGACGATCTAGATGGATCGAATCGACCTGACGACATAAACGGGTCGAGCAGGCCCGATGACCCAGACGGGTTGAGCGGGCCCGACGACCCAAATGGGTTGAGCGGGCCCGACGACCTAAACGGATTGAGCGAGCTCGACAACCCAAACAGATTAGGCGGGTCCGACAACCTAAACGGGTTAGGCGGGTCTGACGACCCAAACGGGTTAGGCGGATCTGACGACCTAGACGGATGGGGGTCACTCAATCACACATATGGGTCGGGCGGGTTTGACAACTCAAACAATTTGGTGAAGCACGACAACACGCATTGTCCAAGTAGGCCTGACGACCAAGATGTGTTGGGCTAGCCCAACGGCCCTAATGGATCGGACTGGCCCTACGACATAAACGGGTGAGCCAGATCCGACGACCCAAATAAGATTGACGACCCAGACGAGTCGGGTGGGCTCGAAGACAGAGACGGGCTGAACCAACCTGACAACCAAGACGGGTTAGTGAGTCCGATGGCCCAAGCAGGACAAGCGAGCTCGACAATCCACACGGGTTTGGCAGGCCAGATGACCTAGAGGTGTTGGGCAAGCGTAATGACCCGCAGAGCCAACGACCCGACTAACCTGTTGACCTGACAAGTCTGACCGACCTGTTTCCAAATTTATCATGAACTTAAAACATAATTAAGCCTAAAATAAGTATTGATAAAATGAAATTTTATCTCACAAGAAATTAAAATGTAAGGTATTTTAATTTTTTTATCCAAACAAGTTATTTAGAATGAAGGGAATTATTGCAAGCAATTCAAACATTTTAATTTCTCAAAATTGTTGAAATGTTTCATCCAAACACAAGGTTATTGTTTGGATTTTGAAGTTGATATAAAAAAAAATTAAGTAAGGAAAATTATTTATAATTTTGATCAACTATTGGATAGATGACCTAAATGTGAAGGACTTGGTCACTAGGTTTTGGTTTCAATGCAGGGATTGTGGTTGGCTGAAAATTTGTTTGAATGTTTGAACATAAGTGATCGAGGTCCTACCCGACCAAATTAAATAATGTAAATGCAATACTTAGGAATCAACCCAAAGTCACCTCCTAGTGACCAATACTTTCATTCAAAGATTCCATATGCAAACATAACAAAAGGAGGGTGGGAGGGAGGGGGGAGGTTTCGCAGATTCAACACACAATTAAAACGTAATTGCAAATTTGATAAAATAATAGTAAAGACGACATTGATTCCTTGATTCGAATGAAACATCATCAATCAAAGATTACAAATGAAATTGGTTTTGTTAGCTCTCATGAAACTTGCAATTAAGCAACTAAGCGAAGAATAACAATGAGTTTAGTATGCAATTAAGTAGTACACACGTTCATGAATCTGTCACAGTTCATTAAGCATGAACACAAAAAAAAAACGAATTACCCACTCTGCAAATTAAGCATAAACATAATGATTTCTTCATTAAAAACAAACACAAACTTAGAACGCAGAAATAACAAAACCCAACTGATCAAAACACTAATCTCAAGGTTTCATTTCATTCTCTAGAAGGAATCAATGCATAGAATTAGTTGCTTATGGAATTGAAATTAAAACTTAATCCAAAATAGAAATGCATGATTAAATTGAAGAAGAGAAGACATAAAACGCAAATTAAAAGAGGTAATGTGCAGAAATCGTGGACCTAATAACTCCAATGTGTGGAAAGAAGAGGAAAATGCCAAAATCCAACAATGGGTGTTGTCCAAAATGTAAAATCAGAATGGGGAAGAAGAAGAGTCTCCAAAACCCTTCTAAAGCCCTAAAAATGTGGTTCTCTCAATTCTACCACTCATATTTACAAAAATGTCGCTCAGGGCTGCAAAAATACAAAAATGTCACTATGGCATGGACAAGCTAAATGACATGGCATGGACTTGGTAATGATGTGTGAATGACGTGGCAACTCTCTCTTCATCTTAAGATTAATGTCCAAGCTCCAAAACTGCTACACACAAAATACCTAAAAATAATTATAAATGAAAATTAGAGCAAATAATGCCAAATTAATCAAAATTTGAAATAATGGTCCAATGAAGCCCAATAGATGAAAATACACCAACAATAGACAGTTAAACACTAAACAACCATCAAGATGTGCATGAAAAGACAATGGAATAAGGGAAAATAATGAATCATCATTAAGTGTTGTTGGTTTGGTTTGATAAATGACTGTTTAAAATGTTCTTAATTGGATGTTATTATTGATGAGTTGATCTAGTTACTAAATTATGCATGTTAAGTATAGATTTTCCTTTAATGGGGTTTTTGACTATGGTTTAGACAAGTAGAATAAATTTCTATAACCTCCCTTATGATAGATCATGAATTTAGTGTTAGTATAAATATGCATACTTTGAGTTGACAAACCAAGGTTGTTTGTATGAGTGAAGGATGATGTTTGAACAAGTCACGATTTTTATTGACCATTCGAATTGTTTAGAAATTGTATTATTTAAGTGGTTTTAAGAGTATCTTTGAAATTTATTGATCTTGTTGCTAAGGCTAATTTTTCTTATATTTTTACTCAAGCAAAAGTATAATAGGATTCAAACATTGCTTTCTTAACCCTATTTTTTCTCAAATGAGGGATTTTTTGCTCAATTGAAAATAACACTACAAATCAACCTTTAGATCTACCTAATATTTGCTCAAATGAGCATATTTTTGCTTAAGCAAGCCCATTTTTTCTCAAGCTAAAAAATTGATTCTTTTATTGTTTCTTTTTCTCTTCTTGTCTACTTGATGGACTGTATTTATGTGTATATTATAAATGTAAATGAATATTAGTTTGTACATTTAACTGATTTTTTATTTTTTATAAGTAAAATATGTTGTGTGGAAACAATTATTGAGAATGATAAGGCTTGTATGAAGATGTGGTCACATATTTCGATGATATATAAATTATTGTTTGATTTGTGTATTAAGTATTGAAACCTATGTCGTAACAAAGATCCCCTTACTTTACTAATGATCTAAGTCACATAGATTAAGATATCAGGTGGTGGAAAGCTAAGGAAAGAGTTATTCCATGTAGCGACATGTGTAGTTATGCAACTTGGGTTGTAATGAACTTACCTTGATCCTTTCTCTTAGAGTTGTTTGTAAATCTAAGTCTTTGGTATTAGACCAGGTGTTAGTAGGGAGGGCAAAAATACTTGTTTTGGTGGGTATTTATAGATAGAATTCACGGCAAGTAATTAGTACGCGTGAGTATTTATTACCTGTGGGTAGCGGGTACTTTAATACCCGTTTATAAACGGGTCGGTTTAATACCCGTTTATAAACGGGTCGGGTGTGGGTATCATTCTATTCGTACCCGTGGATACTCGTTACTCGCAAAAAATTAAAATTAAAATTTAATTTATATTTTATTAAATTAAAATTAATTAAAATTAAAATTTTATTTTATTAGGTTAAATTTAATTAAAATTTAATTTATATTATATTATATTATATTTTTATAATTTTATTTAAAAAATTTATAATATATATTTTTTTAAATATTCGCTGGTATGTAGGTATCCACGGGTACCCACGACTTTTAAAAAAATCCACGTGTATTTTTTAAGTGGGTCGGATTGTGTGTAGGCACTATCCGTATCCAACCCGACCGTTGCCATCCCTAGGTGTTAATCTTTAGTAGGACATACTTAATATGAGTCTTTTAAAAGCGTAAATTGATATTGCACTTTTTGAGTACCCTTAATGTATAGATCCATGTATGGTCTGTGCAATTATTTTATGTTGAGTTTTGAAAGAAAGTGAATTGTTTTTATAGCAATGGAAATCGTGAAGGGATGACATACAAATAGATAAATTTTAAAAATAAAGTTTGGAGTTACCACTATAGTTTCTTTTAGAGAAAAATTGTGAAGATAAAGTGTGATCTGCAAAAACCAAATTTTTGGCTCAGAGTCGATTATATTTAGGGAAGGTATTAGCACATGACAATGTCCGTTCGGAGACAGTACCTTTAATTAAATATAAAAAATGTGTGTGGTTTTATAAGTGTTTATTTTCTCAAAAATAAAAAGAAATGTTAAATGAAAAAAGATACTTTTTGAATTTTTTGGGCTCGACATGGACTAAACTCGCTCCTACGTATTTCATTCATAATGGGAAATCAGGATTTACATAGTTCTAAAAAATAAATTTGTTTTAGTGTTTGATTTGATTTTTCTTTCATATTTTTGAGAAATTTCCATATTTTTTGATATTTTTAAATTATTTGAAATAGGGTGTGAGGTGACATGAGCGATCGTATAAACACCAAAAAGAAAAAAAGTGAAAAAGTATTTTGGAAATTTTTAGAAAAAAGATATTTATTTATGATGGAAAAACCCAACAACAAAATAATCAAAAATTCAAAAGTATGCAACAAAATTAATTCTCTAAAACTTGCAAAAATCTATGAGAAGAGACATCAAAAGAAAATGACAACAATAACCACAAAAGAGAGCATCAATATTTTAATATAAGAAAACTCTCTTAATGTGATAAATCAAAATCCACGAGCATAAGCTAGCCAATCAAGCTCTACTAAGATCAAATATGAGTACAAAAGAATAAAACTGAAAGTGAAAAGAAGTACCTACAACTAGCCAATACATCAAAGCAATAATGCTTTCAAATATGAAGAACAAATAAAGAGAAACCTAAAATAGAACAATAATGTAAGACCGATTTCTATAATCACAAACATTTGCTTAAAGTTTCCAATGATCAAAATAAAAAACCATATGTTATGAACTTGTCAGAATTTCATCTTGATCGAACAATGAATGAAGTAGGAATCAAAATTTTACCAAGACAAGCAATAAATTATACTAATACATTTTCTCTATTTTTTTTCTCTTTTCCAAAGGTTGTGAATTTTTTGTAAAAATGGGTGGAGGAGGAAGATAGAATTTGGATAAAAACCATGCCTCCTTCCCTTAGGATTTTCTAGGTTAAAACAATGTGTTCCTCTACTCTTACAAATTATGTTTTTATAATGAGAAGAGGTATAGGGTTCATGGTGTCGATGCAACACCCTTTTTTCGTACAAAAAGTTTTTTTTAAGATCATGAAATATCATGGCCATTAAGAGATTGGTCTAGGTGCTCGTACTTATTTTTTGAATTTTTTGGAAATAAATTTTATTTACTCAAACAAAATTTGATGTTTACAGTTGTGTCTTGTTAATTAAAATACATGTTAATATATATATATATATATATTTTTTTTTTTTTTTTTTTTTTGTAAGTTAAAAGTTTATTTCAATATCTTACTATTACCCGTACTTTTTTTATTGTGACCTATGATGATTATACTATGTACACAAAGAGATATAGGTAAAGGTGCATGAGTAACATTTGAAGAAGATTAAAGTTTTATTTGTGGATTTATTTATGTAGAAGATTGCATTTCTATACTTTTATTTGGTGTATATTTAGATATCTAAAAGGTTGTTTTTATGTAAAAGCTTGTATTTTGAAATACTATATATTTTGTACATGTCCTCTATCGGGTTATATTATATGTTTTGTTATCTTTTGTGAGAGTGTTACATTATGGTCTTAGAGTTGTGTGGTTTTAGGATGACCTAGGGATAGTGGGTTTAATGTGTTTCTTTTATGTGTGGTTATTTGTTTAACTATAGTTTAAAGATATAATTAGGAGTTTCTAGTGAAATATTTTACAATGTTTTAAAAATGTGAAATGGTTTTTTAAAATGTGTTTTGTAAGATCAGAGAAAATTAAATAAATAAATATTTATTTAATAAATGGGAGGGCGGGAATCCCTAAGTTAATTAATGTGGAGAGAGAAGACAAGGAATAATACTAGCTTAAGTGGTTGAGAGTACTTGGTTACTATGAAAGGACTTGGGTTTGAGTCTTATGTATGTGTTTTGGGTGTGATTTTAATTACCTTAATGGATAAAACAAAATTACATTAAAATAAGATTAATGGTCATCAATTGTTATTCCATGATGGTTTCTCAACCCCTCCATTTGCTCCTCAGCGGCTAGGGTTTCACCCTTCTCATTCATGACTAAAAAGGAATTGGCAAAAATGAATCTATTTCACATAAGTCAAGGTTTGAACATACAACCACACAATTGCCAAGCCAATGCACAACCAATCAACCAATTCATGTTTCATGATAATTCCCATGCATCAAGGATTATATTATTATGCCCCATGGTCCAACATATTATTAAAATAATAAAACAATTAAATTAACACCCTAATGTAATATACATGACTTGCAATCACTTGAGCTAATACTATTCCTTGTCTTCTCCCTCCAAATTAATTAACTTAGCTATGATTGCCTTCACTATCTGGATCTCCTTCCCTCTCACTTTCATGACTTGAGAATACAATATTCTCACTAGCCTCACGTCAAAAGTCAGATCTTCCCTGATCTGAACCTCATCTTGATCTAAACATCATCCCCTTATAGTACATGAGTGGGACTTGCAATGTATTTCCTTATTTGTGGGACTTGAAACACTTTGTGCAAGTTTGCTCGGTTCGATGGTATGACGATCTCATATACGACCGAACTAACCCTCCGATTAATCCAATACTGCCTGATGGACTTCCTAGTCAACTTTATGGATTGATCGCTCTTCAACTGCCCATAGTTGAGGTACTCTAAGTATCACGACTCTACCGGCTTAAACCGCCAACGAACCGCTCCTCTTATTTGCATATCACTTATGTCTATTCCGTGTCATGTACATCCATTCCTGAATAAAACTAACCTTCTCCGTTGTATGTTGTAACAACCCAGTCCAATAGTAACCAACTCCCCATCTTGATACCCGCACCACGAAATTTTGCCTCTCTTCCCATCCAATGCCTCATACGACGCCATTCCGATCTTAGTCAATACTTCACTTGAGTGGTTTAACTCACCAAATTCTTCTTAGCGATCCACTAACACTTGTAGTCATTCTCATGTTTACATTGAGTCCTTGCCAGATAACTCTAGATCGCATGACACTTTGCCATCGCCTTTCCTCTTGATCCATACTTGATACGTCATTGTCGATTTATCTCTTTGAATCATCGAACACCATTTTATTGGGTATCACATTGCTCAGGAATGAAATTGGAAAATAATCAATTCCCCCTTGTGTTTATACCTTAATCTTACAAAGGAATCAATTCCAATTAACATTGAGTTTGAATCCTTTGATCACCATGAGACACCACCATACTCGAGTGCTTTGCACTTAGTCGCAACTGTAGCCAATTACGAGTGTAACTTGTACATGGGTAACATGTGACCACTTAAGGTTGTAGCTTGGTGGTTGTGGAAGTTCAGTGGGAGTGTGCGAGATCATGGCTCGTACAGATGAGTCGCGAAAGATTGCCCTCTTCGGTGTTAGCCGATGAGTTTGGTAGTCTTGGGACAAATACAAACTGTGGTTCGTATTAGGAAACTCCACTTGGTGTTGCGGATTGTAGTCCGTAACAAGATCATTCCCACATATGGACTATGGGTGGTGGCGTGTAGTCAGAGGGGCGAGTAGACACTCGTGGCAACAAGTATCAACTAAAGGAATCATTAGAGGGTATAACATCTGGATGCTCATGGTGACGACCGTAAGGGGGGGCTAGTGACGAAAGATGGTACTTTTCGAGAGGGTCGTCGGATTAAGTTAGTAAATCAAGGTTTGTGGGGTTGTTTTCTTTTATATTATCGTTATTTCTTTTATTTTGAGCTCACTCTATTTGTTTGTGTTTGGCGATGATCGTGTAACTTGTTACACAAGAGTAGAGGATATTGTAGGTGAAGCTTTTGAAGAGTAGAGCCAGAGAGAGGGCTTACATAAGGATTTTTTTAAAAGACTTGTATTTATCTCATTCGTTTTCATGGAATATGAACTTGGAGTTGTATGCTTTTAATTGAATATTGGTTTTGGAATTTGTTTTCATTTGGCGCGATTAATAAAGGTGAAAATTTTTCCCGCGTTTTTGAGTAAGATGAATAATTAAATTAGTAATATCCGGCCAGGATATTACATGTTTTGTATTTCCAAAAAAGATCATGTTAGACATGAATATGAACTTTGACATTTCAACTATGTTGAAATCGTAAAGTCCATCAATCATTTTTCACCACATGAAATTTTTTGTGAGGAAAATCATTGTGCTAATAAGTTAGCTAATTTGGGTTTAATTCATAGAGAAAGGTATATGTGGTTTAACTTTTTTACCTCTATGTATTTGTGTATGCTTTTTCATAATAAGTATAGTTTGCCTATATTTCGTGAAATTATGTTTTGTATTTGAGTTAAATGATTGTTATGAATTAAAATAAAAGTATTAAGATAACAAAATCTTGATGAATTTTTGAGGCATACACTCATGAGTAAACAAAGAAGATTTTCTATATTAATTCTAAAATTACATATTTTGAATGGTTATTTCTATATTGTGTAAATTGATGTTGACCATATGTTTTATTCTAGAGAAAAATATTTCATTGTATTAAGTGATTGTTTGTAGATTTAGAAGTTTTCTTTTTGGTTAATAGTTTGACACCAATAGTTCTGTTGGTGTAACATTTTATATGCTATATAGGTTTGATAGTTGTTGATAGTGTTAAAATAGATGTGACTAATATTCACAAACAAGAGGCGGATGAATTGATTGTGTCAAAAAAATTATCCCTTTTCACTTTCAAAATCTTCTTTAATCAACTAACAAAGGATGGATAATGCACAATTAAAAGATCTCAATAATTATCAAGATAGAGACAATGTCATGTGATGAGTCATTTTTTTCCTTATTCCATTGCCTTTTTATGCAATTCTTGAGAGTTGTTTAGTGCTTAATTGTCTTTTATTAGTGCATTTTCCTCAACTGCGCTTCATTGTGTCATTATTCCAAATTTTGAGTAATTGGGCATTAATTGGTCTAATTATTATTTCTAATTTTTTTAGGTATTTTGAGGATCAAATTTTGGAGCTTGTACATTTATCATAAGGTCAAGAGATATTTGCCACATGATTTCCACATCATTGCCACATCTGCGCCATGTCAGTCAGCCTGTCCACGTCATTAGGCCATCATTTTCAACCTATTGTGGCATTTTTGTAATTTTGAGTGGCAGAATGACATTGTTGTAAATGTGTTGGTCTATAGTGATGTGACCACGAAAAATTTAGGTCTCCTTTGGTGGCAGCCACACTTCATCTTCTCCATTCTCTATTTTTCACGTGTCTAAGCTTTGGTTGGTGCCATTTTTGTTCCATTAAAGCTTTAGAATTCTCTTTTGCTTTTTAATACCCAAGTTAGGGTTTGATGTTCTGTTTTGGTGAATTCCGTTTTGAAGTGTTTAATTGCTCCATTTCCATGTCTTGCTAAATTCGTGTATTGACTCCTTGATGAAAAATGCAATGAAGCTTTGAGGTTGTACTTGTTTTGTGAAATCTACCATGTCTTTTTCTTGAATTCGGGGAATGCATGTGGTCTATCTGTTTATGCTTAATTTATAGATTAATTGCATATGTTTGGGTTAGGTTATGTTCATGCTTAATGTTTGTAGGTTGGCTGTCATGAATTCATAGATGTGTGCATTGCTTAATTGCATAATGAAGTTAGATTGTAACTTTCGCTTAGTGGGTTATTGTCTAGTGGATTGAGAGAATGCAGAAGTGTTAATTTAGTGGCCTATGATAAGTGAAATTGTGTTTGAATCAAGGATGTCAATATGTTTTTAATCACTATTGCATTTAATTTAATATGTTGATTAACATTGTGAATCTACCAACCCCCCTTTGTGTTGAATTACAATTCTGGAAGGCTTTGAATGAGAGGTTGGTCACTAAGAGACGAATTTGGTTGAACTACCGAGTATTTACATGTTTTATTTGGTCGAGTACGACCTCGATCATCATGAAACACAAATTTTTATACTAGTTCGATTCTACACGAATCTACATCCAGTTTTCTTCTAGCAACCATAGCTAGAAGATTTCAACTGTATCAAACATAGTTTACAAGATTTTAAGTGCACCTTAACAATCCTAAACTCAACACGTTGAAATAAATGACAACTACTAAAAACTAAAAGATGAAAGTCACCATCAAAAGATGAAATTCACCAAGAGGATTATCTCTCGACAACATCATTGGTGATATATCAAAGGGAGTAATATCTAAGAATATGTCAAATTTTTGTATGATAATATCTTTTGTTTCACAGGTAGAACTAAAGAATGTAGAAGAAGCTCTTTAAGATGATCAAGGGTGCATTGTAATGCAAGAAGAGCTGAATCAATTTGAAAGGAATGAGGTTTAGGAACTGATTCATAGAGATGAATCACATCAAGTAATAAGAACAAAGTGAGTGTTTAGAAACAAGCTGGATGAAGATGGGAACATCACTAAGAACAAGCCAGACTTGTAGCAAAATGATATATACAAGAAGAAGGTATAGATTATGTTGAGACATATGCTCTAATTGCAAGGTTAGAGGCTATACATTTACTCCTTGCCTATGCTTCTCTAATGAAATTTAAACTTTATCAAATGGATGTTAAAAGTGATTTTCTAAATGGATTTATAAAAGAAGATGTGTATTTTGCGCAACCTCCTAGTTTTGAGGATTATAAATTTCCTAATCATATTTATAAATTAAAGAAAGTACTTTATGGACCGAAACAAGCACCCAGATCTTGGTATGAACGATTAAGCACATTTTTGTTAGAAAATGATTTTGAGAGAAGTAAAACTAATTTAACTTTGCTTATCAAAAGAATAGGAGAGCATATTCTGCTGGTTCAAATTTACGTAGATGACATAATTTTTGGATCTACTGATAATTCTTTGTGTGAAGGATTTGCAATTTTAATGCAGGGAGAGTTTGAAATGTCAATGATGGGAGAATTGACATTCTTTCTGGGATTGAAAATTAAGCAAGAAAATGGAATTTTCATATCACAGTCCAAGTACTGTAAAGAGGTATTTAAGAAATTTGGAAAGGATACTACTAAGGAAAACAAGTACTCCTATGGGAACATCTTGTTATTTAGACAAAGATGAATCAGGTGTGGAAGTTAATCAAACTATGATTAGAGGTATGATATGTTCTTTGCTATATCTTACTGCAAGTAGGCCTGATATAATTCAAGTTGTATATGTGTGTGTGTGTGTGTGTGCTAGATTTCAGGCTAATCCAAAAGAATCACATCTTACTACTGTAAAAAGAATTTTAAAATATTTAAAAGGAACTGTTTGTTTTGGACTTTGGTATCCATCAAGAGCCTCCCCTACCTTAATAGGTTATTCTGATGTTGACTATGATGGTTGTAAAATTGATAGAAAGAGTACCAGTGGTACTTGTCATCTTTTAGGATGTTCATTAGTTTATTGGCACTCTAAGAAACAAGCCTGTGTGGCTCTATCAACTACTCAGGCTAAATACATTGCTGCAAGCAATTGTTGTGCACAAATTCTATGAATGAAACAATAATTAGAAGATTATAATATTTGTTTAAATCATATACCTCTAAAGTGTGGTAATGCAACTGCCATAAATTTAACCAAAAATCCTATAATGCACTCAAGAACAAAGCATACAGAAATTAGACATCATTTTTTAAGGGATCACATAAATAAAGAAAATTGTGTGGTAGAATATGTGGACACTAAGCATCAATTAGCTTATATTTTTATAAAACCTTTAGCCAAAGATAGATTTTATGAACTTTGGAGAGATTTGGGAATACTAGAAGTATCTTAAAAACTGCAAAACTTAAATTTTTTTTATTTTTTGAAAAACAATGCTAAATAATCGATTATCACTTAAGATAATCGATTATCCACTCTCTGACTAAAGTTCAAATTCCTACTGGAATAATCGATTATCAAGGAAGATAATCAATTATCTCGACCCTTGTCTAAATTACTACAACTTGTTCTGGAATAATCGATTATCACTTAAAATAATCGGTAATCTGCTTATCCAAATTTTTCAGGGATTCAAACTTTGAAACAATAATCAATTATCACCAAGGATAATTGATTATCTCGCAACGTTGGGCAAAATGTTTTCAAAAACTAGCCATTGTAACGGCTAGATTTATCTTTATTTCTTAAATTTCACCATTGGGAAACTTTTGTCTATAAATTCTCACCCCCAATTTTAACTGTTCACCTACAAAAAATCTCAGTTCTTGATTTGCCCCTTTTTGAACCCTAAATTATGTCCAATACTCTTCTATCTCTCACTCTCAAAATTCAGTGTTGTTCTCAATGGCAGAACCATCCCGCAGAAAGATTCCCACCCACCGAAGTGGTGCTCCACGTTCTAATCAACCTTCTCCACGAACTACTTTCATTGAAGGTTGGATTTCAAACGAAGAAAGGTGAGTCGATATTGTACAAATCTGGAAAAACAAGGTAATCATTTCTCCCAAGTTCATCAGTACCCACTAGTTCACAGCTCCTGGTTTTGAATTTCCATCTCTCTTCAATTTCCAAGGCATTAAGAATTTTGTAGAAATGCCAGGATCATTTTATCCTAATCTTGTGAGAGTGTTTTACTACAATCTAAAAATCAAAGATGAAATTGCCTACACAAGGATCAAAGGTGTTGACATCATCCTTGACAACAATATTTAGGAAAGTGTGGCAAAGTTTCCCATAAATGATGATGTTAAGCCTATCCTAAATGGTTTTGATGGATTCAATCGAATTCTAGCTTACCAATCCTTCCTATGCAACCCTACGCAAGATGTTGGGATACAATTATTAGCTGGTGGTCTTAAGATGGATGAAAGTCTCATCCACTATTTGATTGTTTGGATTCTCTGTCCTAGGGGAACAAATCATGCTCAATGCTCAAAGGCCAAACTTATGATAATGTATGGAATTTTAAATCGTGTTCCCATCAAATGGTCAAGCTTAATTCTTGATACTATGCTGAAAGCCAAAAGGTATCCACAATATCCTATACCATATTGTCTCCTAATCTCTAGGATTTGTGAATACAAAGGAGTCAACATAGTTGGGCAGCTATTTGATAACGCTGTTGTTGACGCGATCAAATTAATACTACTTATCTTATAACAACTTTAGTATTGTTAAGAAAGTAGTCAACAAAATAGTAATGGTAAAGTAACCCAAAGTCGTCTCCCAACGAACACGGAATTGATTTTTAACAAATTAGTTCTTATAAAACTATACAAATGAGTTAGTCAAATAAAATAAAAAATATAGGGATTAAGATAAACAAAGATAGAAATAAAATTTAAATGATAAAAAGAAATAAAAACAATAGTAAAGAGAATAGATTGATTCCATTGCTTTTTCAAAATAGATTCATCCTCGGTTTTCTAAAGATTATTGCTCAATTAATTATTGTTATAGATTTACAAATTAATCAATGTAAAATCTTAATTAATTTGTTGGTGTTCTCACTTTTAACCAAAGTACAGTCTCAATTAAAAGTGAGAACTTTTAGATTATCCATAGTAAATTCAACCAAAGTACAGTCTCAATCAAATTTACTATGCCTAATCTTGTCTATTCTTTTATCTCCTCACCAAATAAAAAGCTTAATTAATCAAAGTAAAGTCTCAATTAATTGTAGTTAGAGTAAATACCTTTAACCAAAGTAAAGTCTCAATTATTGGTAAAAACTCATTT
>Ga0209589_1007602_pt1 | contig 17333 bp, 10 predicted proteins | sample CowpeawhiteBW_FD_187525 | JGI IMG/M metagenome (GOLD analysis project Ga0209589, IMG submission 187525) | Root nodule microbial communities of legume samples collected from California USA - Cow pea white BW (SPAdes) (version 2) | ecosystem: Host-associated > Plants > Roots > Nodule | place: USA...
GAACTTCTTATGTTTTAAGGCTCTTCTAGATTAAAATTGGACAACATGAAACTTTATACAATGTTGCAAGAGGTGGACATTGATGAAGTTAGTAATTTCTTTAATATTTTATTCAAAAATAAACTATAATATAAATTGGTAGTGATTTTTTATTTGTTTGTTTTTCAAGAATCAATCGGAAAAAGGGACTTGTTGATCTAAGCACTAATTATGGTTAAATATTTATTTTTTTAAATATTTTTGTAAATACCCGCGGATACCCGTGGATATGAAAAAAATAGACGGGTACCCGTATAACGGATACCCGACGGATATGGGTACGGGTACGGGGCAAATATTTATCCAGCAGGTAGGGTACGAGGGAGCTACTACCCGTACCCTACCCGCCCCGTTGACATCCCTAGTTGTAGTGATGGACTCATTACTTTAGTATTGGTGCAATCATAGTTTTAAACTTAGTGACTTTAATTATAAGAAAATTAAACTGTATGTGTATGAGGCTCGGGGTATGTTGTGGATATGGGACAGGTTTAATGCAAGTATGGATGAAGGGTATGTGTGTATGCTTAAATGGATTTGGCAGGATTTGGGTGTGTAGCTTGAATTTGATAGAGTATTATACACTGTTTAATTGTGTTGTTGCAAGGGGAGGGTACCATATGGACCATCTCTTGATTTGTTTCATTAGTGAATAAAGTAAAGCATGTTAGGGCATGTTAATATTTAATATGGGCATGAATTAATTGTACTTATTGTGTTTAGTTGTGGTGTTATGTCTTAATCACTATGATTGATGTGCAAAAGACGAATTTCAAGTATGGAACCTCTTAAGACACGTAAATAGTGCCAAAAAAACTAGTAGCATTGTGCTACTGGTATAATGCCTGGCGGCGTAGGGTGAGCCGCCAGGCGGTAGGGTTTAAATCAGTGGCAGTGGCCACTGTCTGCAGGAGGCGCCTGGCGGTGGCGCTGTGTCCACTAGGCGGTGACGGAGCAGCGTGGCTCCTATTTGGCCGCTGGCGCCTGGCGGCAAGGGTTTGGCCGCCGGGCGGTTGACTTCCAATTTCCACCTAGCGGAGTCTAGGTGGCGCTAGGCGATTTTGGTTGCTGTGGAATTGTTGATGCGTGGATTAGTGGACTTGAAGGACTAAGTTCACTCATTTTTATGCTTGGGCTTGACGGACTAAGTCCAATAGGGGTCTAGGATGTGCTTGGTGGTGGGACGCATAATGGGCATGGAACTGGTTAGTTCCCGTCGGTACTATTGGGCGAGGAGTCCTTAGTATGGTGATTACATGCGTCGGACACACGATGGGCAAGGAATAGTTTTATTCTCGTTAGCTGCTATTGGGCGAGGAGTCCATAATATGGTGATTGTGTGCGTGCCAAGGTCCAAGCTAGGAAGGCTTGGATGTTTTACTACAGACGAGGAGTCTATGGGGTTGGACTATTAGCAGGATTGGCTCGTAGGGTTTGACCACGAAAGGGACAGTTTCGTGGGAGCACAGTAAAGTCCTAAGATCTAGTTTCATGCATATGACTCATGAAGGAATATGAGATCAGGGATGGGTAATTTGCAGTTAACACATATCAGTAAATTTACTTCTTGGGATGGGTGTCATATTTATTTTATATTTATATATGCATAGCTCATCCTATCTGTTTGTGTGTGGCGATGATCAGATAATTTATTATCCGGGAGCAGATGATTTGTCAGGTGAGCCAGGAGACGCTTGAGTATGGAGAGCGGGATTATATGGGCATTTGAAGACTTTGAGTTTTATGATATTTTTCATGTTTTTGGACATTAGCTATTTTAGCTTTTATAGTTGTAATAAATTTGGATTATGAACATTTATAATGTATGCAACGTTGCGATTTTTATTTTCCCGTATTTTGGAAACTTGTGATTATAAATGAGGTATTATCAATATTATCACGTCTTATTTTATTTTCTTTTAATTCGCTTATTTTATTTTAAAAGTAATATTCCTTAGGGATGTTACAAACAGTGTTAGCAAAAAAGGACCCAATTGAACAAAATTGATAAAAATTGGGACCAAAAAGGTATTTTAACCTTTTGCTTTGTTTAGGTAAACTAGAAGTAGCTGGCAACTCAAAGAATACTTATTTGAGTCAGCAGTGACTTATAAAAGAATACTTGTTTGAGTCAAAAGTGATATAGAAAATAATTTTTTTTTTAACTTCAAAACATGAGTTTGTCTAGTGGATTGTCGGCTAGTAAATAAACATATATAGTTTGTAAATAAACATATATAGTTTGTGTGATCATACGAACAAGTATAAAAAATTGAAGTATCTTTTCTTTTCCTTTGATCTTTCATATTGCATGTTGTAATTATTAAACCAACCAAAAAAGGAAGGAAAAAGCTAAAACAAAACCTGCAAAACAATTTATAAAGTGTTTTCGTACAACTTTGTATTATTTGACAATGTATGAATAAACTATATTAGTAAAAGACTGAAAAAATTTGAACACATAATTCAACCATTTTTTCTCGTGTTATTTTCTATTTTTTCATAGGATATACGGGCCTAGACTTATTTTGTTAATTTCGTCTCACGTTCTTTTAGTCATCTCTTCCGACAAAGAAGAGTTAAACTAACATCATTTTTTTTTTGTTCCTTAAGGAAGAGAAAAAAGGTAAAAATTTAAAAAACTTAAAAGATGTTAAATTAAAAGGGTTTTAAAAAGACGAGTCAAGTTAAGAAGAAAATTTGAAGAAAAATAAAATATTTATTATTTATTATTTCTTTATTCTTTGTTCTTTGTTCTTATACATGTAAGAAAATTGAGTTATAAAATCTAATACTTTTTTATCGTATTTATTCTTTATTCTTCACTAGATTTTGTACTCACATAAAAAATATTATATCTCCCTAATATAATGAAAATCGGTGAAAAATTTGAAATCCCATCAAAATAGTGTGCTTAATATCTTATTCTACTCTTTGAATAGGTTTTCATTGAAAGCATTTTTATGAAAATTGTTCTAATAAAAGCCTTATGAAATAATGTTCATGTTTAAACGTTATTGTTTCAAACACCATAAAATAGGGAGGGATTGTTAGAGAAATAATCAACATACCTAACTTTATCCTAACAAATTTGATTAAGTTTTTTGGGAATAAAGTATTTAAAGCATGAAAAGTATCTTTTATTATTAGATCTTGATAGATGCAAATGTTAAGTCTAATTTCAACACACGTTATAGCACCTTGTCATCTTGTTTTTGTTAGATAAGATTACACTAAAAATAGTCGATATATATTGTCTTTGACATTTCATAATACACTCCTTACTTATAAAAGTGCATAGAATATTATTTCATTTGACTACCAAGAGGATCTCACAATAAGTTTCCTTGAAGAGTCAATAAAAATTGTTTTACACCAACAAATTCTTTGAAAGGACAATTTCTCACTTTTTCATAGTTCATAAACCGAGTATGGTCTTGACTTATTTTCAAGAAAAGTTAAAAAATATTTGACAAAGGTCTAATAAGGGATGAGAAGTATAAGTTTTCTTCTCGTAAAAGCTTGTATTAAATATTGCCTCAAGAGTACTTAATATAACTCTTAAATGTTTATAAGAATAAAAGCATATGACAAAGAAATTCCCCCTTTCACAACGACTATTCAAATATTTTCAAATATTTTCTTTTCAAGCTCTTTATAAATGGGGTAATCTTGGAAAAAGGAAGAAATTTTGCATTAATAACTTTTGGCCAATTGTCAAAACTGAAATTGTAATTTTTAAAAAATAGAGATTTTGTAATATTTTTTGGAATTTATTCCAAAAAATTATGAAAAAATATAAAAATAAAAACATGCAAAAATTATATTTTTTAGCATAAGAGTCAATTACGTATTGAAAAAGTATCATCGGCGAGACGTTACTCTTATGAATTTTTATAAACATTTTTAATACATAATCAAATATCTCTTGTGTATTGTTCTTTCGAACTATAATAATAAAACTATAGCATTTTATTTGAAAGACAAAATATACAAAATCAAATTATAAACATAAAATTAATTTTAAAATATATAAACAAAATCAAAACAGTAATTAATGTAACATGTAGGACCGTGACTTACTCTAATATAATAAAGTGACTCTTAATACAATATAATTCAATGGAGAATAATTTCAAAAATATAAATTTATTTATTTTAAACTTCAATATTTCCATGAACTTATTTGGAATTTCAACATTTCTCCTCTTTGTGTGAACAAGAATAAAGAGAGTTAGATATATCATCAATTTGTGATATTGTCGTGCATACCTTTTATTTATCTTTATATCCATTTTTTCTCTATTTAAAATACAATTGAATAATAGACCATAACATACGAGTAATTGAAACAAAAAATAATATATTTTTTTAAAGTTTATTAAAATTATACTATATATAATACATTAAATTATTATTTGTTTATGTAGTATATGTTTATATTTCAAAATATATTCTAATATAATGAAACGTTATTTATTTTTACATCTAGGGTCCATAAATAAACACCTATACATATATCCACCACCCACAGTTTCGTTATAAACCAATTAAAAATATCAATTAAAAAGACGCAAATTTCATTTTTGAATAGACAACCTAGTTAATATCTTTATATTTTCAAAGGAACTTCAACAATATAAAATGAATAATGGTTAAGAGATGATGTAAAATGAATAATGGTTAAGAGACGGATATATGCTCATTTTCACAAAAAGTTGCATATAAAAATGAATTTATATTATTTAGTATGTTTATTTTTACGTCATATGCATGACAATTAACATACGAAAGTTTATACAAACATTTCTCCTAGTCCTAGACTTTTTCAACTAAACAAGTATTTACAAGACACTTTATCTAAAATATGACCAATATACAAACTTTTTATTAGTAAAAATATTAGATAAAACAAACTTTTTCTTGGTAAGCAATTATTAGATCTCAAAATATCACGATTTTTTATGGTTTCTATCACTCCATGCACACCTGAGGACACAAATGAAGAAGAAGAAAAAGAACAAGAATATGCTAGAAACATTATAGAAACTAGGGAATTTTTTTTAACAGACAAATGTTAATGAACACTATTTCCAACTACATGTCTAATTCTAAGGTGGTGAATTTTTCAGAAGTTTCATCATGAAGTTGAATCTCATATCTGTTGAGGTCATTGGTTCAGGCCACTTTGCTCCTTCCGGAACCTTAACACATTTGTAGCCATGGCCTTTGTAAAACATTGTGGCCACACGATTTTCTATGTCACAATGCAGTGCCATAGCACGACAGTTCCAACTTCTGGCATGAGACTCAGCCTTTTCTACCAGTTTTGTAGCTATTCCCTTCCTCTTAAAATTTTCACGAACTGCCAGATTTGATATGTATGCAATTCCAGTCCTGCAACACAGTAATTTACTTATATTCATCAATAAAGATCATAGCAAATGAAGTTGTTTTTTTATCCGATAAATATTAATCGTTAGTTTTTGTTAACGGAAGGAGTTGAATTTACGTTCTCTTCCATCTCTTTTCTAAATCCACCAAATCAACCTTGTTTTGAAGGGTAATCGATTGTTCTAAAGGTTTGTAAGATTATAACTCAGCAAAAGTTCCATATCGATTAGAGATAAAGTTATAAATATTATAAATCATGTTCTATATAAACTGATTTTGTGGGGTTGAAGTAATCTTAAAATCCTCTCATATATATATATATTAACACATGGTTCTAAAGAAATTTTCTGCATAAAGAGTTTATATATGACTCATATGCATAAAGTAGGTACCTTCTATGTCGCTGTGGCCCTTTTCTTGGTAGAAAGTCTGCAATATTGTCTACTGTTAATATACCAACCACATAGTCCTTGTTGAGACTGAATTTACCATCAAAATAACCAATCTTGTGACCCTCAGTTCCAAATGAAACGGACTCATCAAGTGGGGTGCCAATAACAGCCACCAAACACATTTTTCTGCAGTGTCTTGGCTTAAACAATCCTGATAATGTAGCCGCTAACATAGCTAATAACATATCTATCACCAATCTGTCTATTCTGAGCACAAAATCTAATGGGAAGGAATATTCAGGGAAGAAGCGTTTGCAGTGAGTCTCTACTACTTCCCAGTAGTCTTCTAACCTTGCCTCGCGGACAACAATTTCTGGTGACACTGCTGGGAACAAATCAGCAACTTCACTAGCCCTGCAAATTCCTGAACTCAAACACCAGATTCTTATCTTCTAGTTAAGTTTCCATCTGAGTATAGTAATAAATGGAAAGTTGAAGATAGAATCCAAATTATTCTTATGAAATTAAACTAATTAACAAATATAAGAGAGAAAAGTGATTTGAATGTGTGTCTTATTATGCATCGGAGATAGCTTAATTTCAGAAGAATAATTTGGATTCTATCAGTTGGAAAGTTGCATCTGCAGAATGCTTTGGATCATGTAAAAAATCAGAACCTATGAACTGAAAATGGAACTGCATTGCATGGTTTAATGTAACTATACTTATGTATGATGCTCCTCATTGTTGACTATAGTTAACTTGAAAAATGGTTTGAATTAGACGAAGTGAATGGAGAGAACTTTTCAATATTTTTCAGAAGGACAAAAAACAAAGCACAACCCAGTAATGCAATGAAGCTTAGCTATGAAGGCAGCACTGCAGAGGAGGTAACAATGTAGAGAAGTACCTGAGTTGGAGAGACAAAGGAGGGAGGAGCCATTGGAGGAAGGTGAAACCATGGAAGGGAAAGAGTTTGGTTTCTTAGAAGTGATATTGAAAGGTGAGAATTTGGTGAGAGTTGAAGATACAGAGAAATTCAAAGGAATAACTGACAGCATTTTGTGGAGGATCTGCTTTGTGGAACTCCCACATCGTTTGAAATATCTTTATACTGTTGTTTGGTATAAGAGAGAAAGACCATGGCATGTGTCAGTAGAGAACGTGATTAGCTGTTGTTTGTCACAGGTGGAAGAATACTTTTAATGAGTTATAATGATCACAATTTGTCCTTTTATTTTTTAAACATTAAATATAGAAAAATATTTTCACTTTTTTGTATATAAGATACTTTGAAAAAATGAAAATAAAAAACATATATCATATCAAGAAATTTAAAATATATGAGTGACTCTTTAAAATTAGGGAAAGGCACGTGTTGACTCCTAAAATTAATAAAACTCATTATTTCATTTCTAAGAAGCACATGTGACACGCCAATTTGTCAATCTTTACTTTTTTGTCGCCTATCTCTTGTGAATCTTCTTTTACTTGTCTTTCTTATAAATATGTCATGCATTAGCTATTTTGTCACGTTCAACTTGTCTGTATTCAATATTTCTCCAGAACATGTTAGATGATATTATGAGTGTTAGACAAAGTCCTATAGTGCATTGATTTCATGAAATGATAGGTGGCGGTGAAGACTTCACTTGCATTTGTTCTCTTCATTAGATGAAGATTCAATTTTTCTAAACCATGGATTAATGAAAGCTATTAGACAAAACCTTCAATCTTAGTCGTTGAGTCATATGAATCCAAATCATTTTAATAATTATAGTATTCAAAGAAGTAGTATATTACAATTCTGGAATGTTATAATGACTATAGTGAACTGTTTTCTAATAGACAATGTTAATGAATACTATTTCCTACTATATGTCTAACTAGAGTGGTGAATCTTTTAGAAGTTTCATCATGAAGTTGAATCTGATATCTGATGAGGTTCTTGGTTGAGGCCACTTTGCTCCTTGTGGAACCATGACACATTTGTAACCTTGGCCTTTGTATAACATTGTGGCCACAGGATTTTCCAAGTCACAATGCAGTGCAATAGCACGACAGTTCCAACTTCTCGCATGAGACTCAGCCCTTTCTATCAGTTTTTTAGCTATTCCCATCCTCCGAAAATTTTCTCTCACTGCAACATTTGATATGTATGCAACTCCAGTCCTACAATAAAGTTATTTGGTTATAGTCATCAATAAGAAGAAACTGTGCATGTGAGATGAAAGATTCTGTGTAATGAGTAACTTTTGTGCTATAGAGGGATATCATTCATTCAGCTTTTGCTTCTAAGACAAAAGACTCGGCCAATTGTAACTTTCTGGGAAACATTTCGGCAGTTTTTGGTGCTGGTTTAAGTATTACTTTTAGCGAACATGTTCTTCTGCTTGATGCAGAAAAATATTTTGCAGAGAATACACTTCCAACACTTGATGAGAACATGCTGCACAATTCCTTAACTGAATTCCCTAAAACGTTTTGTGCCTCTTCAAGGGACAATGCTCTCTTTCCAAACAAAACTCAACTTTTTAGGTCATTATTTATATATATGAAAAAGAGCATGGTTATAAATGCTTTCAACACACACATACACATATATATAGATATTATACAAGGAAAGTTTTCTGCATAAAGTTTTGAGATCTGACCATTATGCACCCAACAGAGAGAATGGACAAGCAAATTTAACTCAAACAGGAACACAACAACCCACATCAAATTGAAGCTTATAACCATGAAATGCACCATTTATTGTTTCATGGTCAAACAACGAATCAATGTTTCACTATTGACTTCCAAATTGAAATTCTGTGTGTTGAGGTAGTAATTTTATCAGCAAAGGTACAAACACAAAATGATTAATTTATTTAAAAGTCATTTTCTTAATGAAGATGATGAACTATGAAGGCAAACACACATAAAACCAAAAGTTCAAAGCATTATAATAACTTCAGTCCTTAAATAACCCTTTGTTACAGGTTGCTGAATAGTTGTATTAGTTGATTTCAGTTGGTTAGTGGTTGAGTTTAGTTAATTTCCATTGCAATTCCCTCTTGTACCATCATCACCTAATCATTCAATACAGTGACATACTTGAATGGAAGTAAAGCTATGCCACATGGAGTTATTGCAATTTTTTCCTCAAAATGATGATATCCCTTACTAGTCCAAGTTCCAAAAGTGAGTGTTGCACATACCTTCTATGTCTCCTTGGCCCCTTTCTTGGTAGAAAGTCTGCATTATTGTCTACTGTCAATATACCAGCCACATAACCCTTGTTGGGACTGAATTTTCCATCAAAACTACCAATTTTGTTTCCAAATGAAAAAGACTCATCAAGTGAGGTCCCAATAACAGCCACCAAACAGATTTTTCTGCAGTGTCTTGGCCTGAAGAATCCTGCTAAAATACCTGCTAACATAGCCACCAACAATCTGTCTATTCTGAGCACAAAATCTAATGGGAAGGAATATTCAGGGAAGAAGCACTTGCAGTGAGTCTCTGCCACTCCCCAATAGTCCTCCAACCTTGCCTCCCGGACAATAATTTCAGGACACACTGCTGGGAACAAATCAGCAACTTCACTAGCCCTGCAAATTCCTGAATTCAAAAACCAGACTTTTATTTATCTCCTACTCAAATTTCCATCAGAGTATAATAAATGGAACTGCTATTTTCTCCTACTGCAGAATGCTTTGCATCAGGTGAAATCAAAACCTAAGAAGTGAACATGGAACTACATGATTTGATGTAGCTATACTTATGTATGATGCTCCACATTGTTGACTATGGTCAACTTGAAAAAGGGTTTGAATAAGATGAATTGAATGGAGAAAATTTCCCAATAACTTTCAGAAGGGTTAGAAATTAATCACAACCCAGTGATGCAATGATGCTTAACACTGAAACCAGCCCTGTAGAACAGGTAAGTGTGCAGAGAAGTACCTGAGTTGGGGAGAGAAAGGAGAGAGGAATCATTGGAGAAAGGTGAAATCTTGGAAGGGAAAGAGTTTGATTTCTTAGAAGTGATATTGAAAGGTGAGAATTTGGTGAGAGTTGAGGATACAGAGATATCAAAGGGAATAATAGACAGCATTTCGAGGAGGGTCTCTGTGTCTGGTCTGGAACTCCCACTTCATTGGAAATATCTAATGTTTGTGTTTGTGTTTGGTATAAGAGAGAGTTAGTTACATGTAACATGGCATGTGCGACTACGAAGTCAAGACAAAAGAAGGTGAATCAAGTAGGATGAGGTGTTGTTTGTTATATAGGTAAGAGAATTCTTTTCTGGTTAGAAAAAATGAGAACGTTCTTTTTAAGACTTTCGATATAATCGAAAATATATTTCAACAAAAAATTTTGTTAAGATTTTAACAGTGGCACCGATGTTTTAAAAATTTTATTAGAAAAAGCTTTACTAAAGGAAACGTTACATGGAAGTGAAAATTTAATTAGAGAGAGAAAGGGAAAAAGGGAGAAAGCAAGAAAGGGAGAAACATAGAAGCGAAAGAGAGCGAGACAACGCAACTGGTTGTCGCTGGAGTCACCAGATTTAGAGATGCACTGACTTGAAATTGTCGTCGGTAAGTATTTCGCCGTCCACATCGGAGGACACTTACAGTATTCCCATACACTATCCTTATTCATCCACCTCGTTGCATTCAGAGTTGGGAGTGGGTTTGCGGAGACTACGGCCACCTTCTGTCGTCGACGGCAAGGATTTCATCCTCCACAGCGTTGCATTGTAAGTTTGCTTTGCTTCCATTAGACATTTCCCTACGGTGTTCGATGATGATGAATTTAATTTCGTTTTCGTAAAGTTTTGAGCTTTTGTGCGAAAAACTTGGTTTTGAAGATGTTCGTTTTTCGTGGAAGTTTGGAAAACTTATTTGGTGGTGTTGTCGTGAGTGTTTTGTGCATTTTTAGTGGCCATTGTTGTAGTTCGTGGTTGTGTGTTCTAGAGTTGTGGCTCTTTGCAAATTTTGAAGAAAGCACATTTGTGTATTTTCGTATTTGGGTGCTTGTGTGTTGTTGTTTGGATTTTTTTCATTTTCTATTTCAGTGTGATGTATGCAATAACATTTGTGTTATTTGTTTGGCAGGAAGAACTACAACAGAAAAGACAGCAATACATTTGGGATTGGATTCTAGATGTTGACAACATCCACAAGCATGACATCCTTCAATACTATGACGTCTTTGCTAAAAGTTAGTTGTTATCGAAGTTCTTTGATGATATTGTAAAGCACTTCCAAGAGCAAAATTCTAGATTGAACAAGAATGAAATGAATATAGTAGATCCCCTGATTTTTTGTAATGGGTACCCACATGAAGGACATAAGTGTTGTTGAAGTTCGGCTGAATATTAATTTGGAACTCTGTTTTTCATTTATATGATAACAGTTTTTATATATCTGCAACTGCAGTGTAGAAATTGCAACAATACTTCCCACATTTGAATGCTTGAGTCCCCACTTATTTAAGCTTTTATGTAATTTATAATTTTGAAGGACCAAAACCACCTACGTTAGTCAATATACAATGTTTAGGTTATGGAAATTGTATGATGTAGAATGTGTGTAAGTGAATGCATTGTGTGATCACAAAACCATATTGAATTTTTATTTTAAAAGATGCAATTGCAATCCAAAATTTACAACACTAGTCCCTAGATAATAATTCTTAACTCCCCATTTACTGATGAGTTGAGGATTTTGACAACTTTCAAGCAACATAAGCACAGACTATGGTGGATATGTAGTGTTTCTTTTATTGAAATTGTATGAAGGACAATGTGTGTTATGATATTTTAATTTTTTAACCACCTGCAAGAGCAATTAGGAATTTGCAACACTGCTCCCCACATATCATTAGTTGACTACCCATTTACGGGTTGAGTTGATGATTTTGACAATTGTCAAATAAGACAAGCACCGACGTTAGTAAATAGAAATTGAATGATGAAAATTTTCTTAAAGTGGGTGAATTGTGTGATCCCAATACTATATTTAACTTACTTTTAAAAAAATCTGCAACCTCGGAACATAATGCCAACTTAACTCCCCATATATTAATGTTTGACTCCCAATTATGTATGGCATGAGTATTTTGGCAGTTGTCATGTAAGACAACAACCCACCCACTTAAGTGAATGGAGAATGGATGATGGAAAATTTGTTTAAGTGGGTGAATTGTGTTATCCCAATACGATATTTAACCTAGTTTTAAAAAAATATGTAACCTTAAAACATAATGTCCAACTTAACTCCACACATTTTAATGCTTAACTCCCCACTTACGTATGACATGAGTATTTTGGTAATTGTCAAGTAAGAAAGCACACACGTTAGTGAATGAAAATTGGATGATGAAAAATTTGTTTAAGTGGGTGAATTGTGTGATCCCAATATGATATTTAATTTAATTTTAAAAATATCTGGAACCTGGAAACATAATGTCCAACTAAACTCCCCACATATTAATTCTTGAGTCCCCAGTAACGTATGACTTGAGTATTTTATCAATTATCAAGTAAGAAAGCACCCACGTAAGTGAATGGAGATTGGATAATGGAACATTTGTTTAAGTGGGTGAATTGTGTGATCCTAATACGATATTTAAATTAGTTTTAAAAGTATCTGCAACCTGGATACATAATGTTCAACTTAACTCCCCGCATATTAATTCCTGACTCCCTAGTTACGTATGACTTGAGTATTTTGTCAATTGTCAAATAAGAAAGCACCCACGTCAGTCAATGGAAATTGGAAGCTGAAAAATTTGTTTAAGTGGGTGAATTATGTGATCCCAATATGATATTTAAATTAGTTTTAAAAAGGATTAATTAGACTTTTGATCCTCTACTTTATATGCGAGGTTCATTTTGGTCCTCTTATTTTTTCGGGGTTCAATTTAGTCCCCTAGTTTGTGTAGGAGGTTCAATTCAGTCCTGTGTGTTAACAGCGTTAAAAAAATTAACGGCATAGTGATTTGATGTGATACTGTGGCAATTTTACATGACGTGTCAAGTAGGGACATCAAATTATGTGGACAGTAGAGAACGAGAAATTAAAGGCAGTGGTAATTGGAAGAAGAGAAATTAGGGTTCGTGGAAGAAAGAAATTAAGGTTTGTGGAAGAAAGAAATTTGGGTGCGAGGAAGAAATTGGGGATAACGATTGAACAAATTAGGGTTCGAGGAAGAAGTGAAAATCAATCAATATATAACGATTCCAAGAGGAAGGATTCGCGGTCTCCTTCAGTGCAGCAAAGGTTCGTCGTTGTGTTCATAGTGGGACGAAATCGAAGGTAAGTTTTCTGGTTTTTTTATGGATTGAATGTCGTGTTTTACTTATATAGTATTGTCTTTGTCGGCGTTGGTATTATTTTTTATGTGTTATTTTATCTGTGTGTTTGTAATGGTGTGTGGGTTGTGGTCTCGTTGCTTTGTGGTGGTCCCATTTGTTTGTGGTTAGTGGGTTGTGGTCCCGTTTTAAATTTTTTGGGATATGGGATGTAATATGTATTGTATATGTGGGCATTGGTTGTGCGTCGAGTAACTTGGAATATGTATTTTTATAGGTTGGGATGTGTGACGATAGATTTGAGGTGGTGGTCCACCATGCGGGATACTTTGAAAGGAATGAAGCTAGGTGGAGTTATAGTAATGGGTTAACGTCCACGTTGGCGTGTGACCCATATAGGTGGAGCTATTTTGAAATAATGGGAATACTTAGGGAAATGGGTTATGTAAAAACATTAAAGATTTGTGGTATAATTTTAGTAGGTCAGAGGTATTGGAGAACAACTTGAAAATTTTGTCTAATGACATGGCTGCAATGCAAATGGTCAGAATTGCTAGAAGGAATGGGCAGGTTCATATGTATGTTAATCACTCAATTTGCGTAGCTAAGGTTGTGGACAATTTTTTGGAATACTTCCCTGAAGAGGTGATTGCAGAAACAGGAACTACAAATGTTGAGGTCCAGGCTGAGGTGGATGGTCACAGTGGTTGTGGCGATGGAGATCATTAATCCTGTGCATGATAATAATGTTATTCATGAAGCTGAAATGCAACAGGATAAAAACGTTTGTGATATGGAATATGAATTGGAAGATGACGCTGATAGTCACCATAACATTAGGGTGGAGTCACAAATTGAATTTGAGGAAACTAGAGCTGATGGAGTAGGTGTAGGTAAGGAAACTGGAGTTGATGCAGAAGGTGATGAAGCTGGAGCTGATGGAGTAGCTGTAGATAAGGAAACTAGAGTTGATGCAGAAGGTGATGAAGCTGGAGCTTATGAAGTAGTTGTAGATAAGGAAACTAGAGCTGATGCAGTAGGTGAAGGTGATGAAACTGGAGCTGAGGCACATGAGGCAGTAGGTGGGGAGGAGAGAAATGAAGATGAAACTGATTCTGATCTAGTTAATGTAAGTTTCCATTATGAGGACAATTTATGGGAAGGAAATGGGGAAGAAGATAGTGAGGATGACGATTTAGAATTTGATGGCAGTGCCCATGTTGATATGTGAGATAGGGGGTTATCTGATGATGGGTGGGAATCAGATGACATGTACAACGATGATCCAAGCAGTAATGACTCGTTGGTCAGTCGCAGCCAATGTAAGGCAAACTTTGGAACGTATTTTCCAGATAAAGAGTCATTTATAGAGGCAATAAGGACATATGGAGTGCAATCTGGAAGAAGGCTTAAACTTAAAAAAATGATAAACGTAAATGTAGAGTGATATGTTTGGGTGGGAAAGGGAAGTGTTCTTGGTTTGCCTATTGTGCTTATATGGCTGAAACACACATATGGTAGTTAAGGAGAATTAATGACAAGCACAAGTGCAGCAGAGAATTCAATGTGAAAATGCTAAATGCTAAGTGGTTAAGTAGTAGGTTGGAAAACACATTAAGAGACAACCTAAGTTTGAGGGCAGTTGATATTCGCAATAAAGTTACTAGGAAGTGGAATATTGTTGTGACAAAGTCCATGGCTCGTAGAGCAAAAACACTAGCTGTTGAGCAAGTTGATGGGTCATTTGTAGAACAATTTAGTAGAATCTATGATTATGCACATGAGATTCTTCGGTCTAATCCTGGTTCTACAGCAAAGGTCAAAGTTGAAGGAAATTAAGGGGAAAAATATTTCAGCAGGTTCTACATGTGTTTAAAAGCCTGCAAAGATAATATGATTTCATGCCGCCCTTTTATTGGTTTAGATGGATGTTTTCTGAAACATAAGTATGAGGTGAACTCCTTACTGCTGTTGGAAGGGATGCCAACGACCAAATGCTACCAATTGCCTGTGCTGTCGTTGAAGTGGAAAATAAGGACACATGGACATGGTTTTTGGAGTTTTTAATTGATGATCTTGGGGGACCAGATATTTGTGCAGCCTACACATTCATGTCAAACAAGCAAAAGGTAGGATACTATTTTTGCACAGTTTTGTTATGACCATTTACTGCTGATATAATTGGTGGTCTGCCTTACTTGATTTAATTGTATTTTGCAGGGTTTGTTACCAACCATTCAATCTCTTTTGCCTAGGGTTGACCAAAGGTTCTGCATGAGGCATTTATATGCAAACTTCAGGAAGAAATTCCCGAGAAAGAATCTGAAAGCTTTAATGTGGGAAGCAACTCATAGCACATATCCACAACAATGGGAGAAAGTCATGAAGAGGATGAAAGAAGTTAACAACGATGCTTTCAAACATCTGTTAGGAATACCCCCTAGGTAACCTTACTCAACTTTGCTGAAACTAATTGTGAAGCATTAATGATTTCTGTGTGCCACTTCTACATGTATTGGTCAAAGTCAAGGTTCATCCCCAGACCTTTGTGTGACACACTCGTCAATAACATGAGCGAGACATTCAACAGCATAATTGTACAAGCAAGGAGTAAGCCAATAGTGTCCATGATGGAGGAAATACATCTTTATATGATGCAAAGATGGGATGAGAATAGATCAAAGGAAAAATCATTCAAAAACACAATATGTCCAAGAATCAAGACAAGATTGGACAATGAAACAACAAATTCCACGAATTGGACTCCCAGGTACTTCTAATTTGTTGCACACTCATTTTGATTTAGTCACCATTGCCTCATTTTTTATTTAAACATGTATTGAATTGTGACACACAGTTGGTCAGCAAATCAGATTTTTGAGGTTAGGCACAAATCATTTACTAGGGAGAAATTTGTGGTGAACATAGACAGCAAGCACTACACCTGCAGGAAGTGGAGTCTAACAGGGATACATTGTTGTCATGCAGTGGCTGCAATTAAGTTTTTGAACTTAAGTGAAGAAGATTTTGTCCCTCATTGGTTCAGAATCTCAACCTATGAAGAGACCTACAATTCCATCATATACCCTTGTAACGGCAAGCAAATGTGGACTGAATTCCAGATGTATTGCCCCCTCCTAAACGAATTCTACCTGGAAGACCCAAAAAGAAAAGAAGACTTGAAGCTTGGGAGATAAACAAGAATGGGAAGCAGATTACAAAACATGGCATGACTAAAAAATGTAGCATATTCAAAGAAGTTGGTCATAATCGAAAAAGTTGTCCCCAACAACCTGAACCAGCACCACCAACTCAGCCAACACCACCAACTCAGCCAACACCATCAAATCAGCCAACACCATCAACTTAGCCACCACCATCAATTGAAACAGCACCACCAACTACAACAGCAGCAGGAACTCAGCCACCACCACCAACTGAACCAGCACCACCAACTCAGCCACCACAACCAACTCAACCACCACCACCAACTATTACTCAACCAAGTCAGTCATCACAGCAGCCACCACCAACACCTATGACTCAACCAACTCAGTCACCACAGTCATCACAGCAGTCACCACAGTCATCACAGCAGCCACACCCATGCCACCTTTCAATTCCTCGTCCAACCATACCCAATAGAAGGCAGAAACTGCAGCATAGGAGAGGACGTGTGTGGAAGCCATGAGGATGACTTATGCTTTTTTTATACTGCACGATTTATTTTGGATCTTTGATGTATTATGCAGCTTTTAGATTTCTAAGTCAAGAATGTTTTGTCCAGTTTTAATTTACATGTTTTACATTGTAAGTTCAAAAATCCAAAACACTATTGGATGTCTTTTGTGCTGTAACAGCAAGTACAATGATGTGTTTCTATAATATTGGCTTATGATTGAAAAATTGTCGTTATTGAATGTTTGTAATGCTTGTAAGTAGGATACCAAACACATATTTCTTTAACACCAATTTTTCATTAATTAACTAAGTCATACAACAATTCAGCTTTCCAATTACATATTTCAAGACAATAAAATGAAAAACACAAACTGATACCCCCAATACACAAACTGATACACCCAATACAGATTTCAACACCACCGAATACAGATTTAATCACACACTTTTCATCAATCGTGACAACACAATGATGTTCACTACAACTAATAAACCCACTATCCCTAGTAAAACATTAA
>Ga0209589_1007604_pt1 | contig 17330 bp, 5 predicted proteins | sample CowpeawhiteBW_FD_187525 | JGI IMG/M metagenome (GOLD analysis project Ga0209589, IMG submission 187525) | Root nodule microbial communities of legume samples collected from California USA - Cow pea white BW (SPAdes) (version 2) | ecosystem: Host-associated > Plants > Roots > Nodule | place: USA...
GTGTACATTTTAAAAAAATTAATTTTTTAAAAAAAAAAACAAAAAAATAAAAATAAAAATAAAAAAAAATTCAAAAAAATCACGAAGTAACACGTGACAGTCACTGTTCATGGCCGTTAATGATTTAAATGGTGTTAGCAAAAAAGGACCCAATTGAACAAAATTGACGAAAATTGGGACCTATTTGAACACAAAACCAAAATTAGGACTTATTTGAAAAAACTTGATGAAAATCGGTACCAAAAAGGTATTTTAACCTTTAATTTTATATTTTATTTTCAACACAACTTTTCTAATAACTCTAAACCTAATATGATTGAACATACCCGTTGATTTATTTATTTCTAGTTAAGGGTCTTGTGTCGCAGCGGATGATAATGAATAAATACAGTTAATATTAATCGGAGTATGTCAATTCATAAATTTAATAAATTTATTTAAATATTATTCTGTTTATTTGATGTGTGTAATATATAACTTGAATCAAAACAATAGAACCATATACAATTCAACATCCATTTTTTTATTCTGTCAAATTATCTCCTGAAAGTTTAGTTAATTAGCAACTTGCACGTTTGAAGAAGAGTTTTGGCCCGGAATTAACATACGAATCAGTTAATTTCACAATTATATTGCTATTAAAAAATGGTTGTACATTCTATTTTTGTTTTTTATTTTTTTGAAGAATGACAAGAATATGTAAGAATCAATTCCAAGAGGCGTGTCGGTAGTCGTATGCGTGTGACATGATGTGTACATGGTCATGATTGCTGCAAACGGCAAGACATTGAATGCAACAATGAATTTGTTCAATTCATGTACACATGTTTCATATTCTCGGTAAATATTCAACGTTACAATCATAATAACTATTTTTTCTTCATCTCTTGTTTTCATCCCCAATAATTTTCTCAATACTTTTCATTCATGTTTCAACTCAAGTCAACTATCACTTTCTATTGTACAGAAACTGTTTCAAAGTCTCCGTCACGTTTCCTGGCATTATTTTATTAATAATAATAGTATGAAACATTTGACGTTAGTTATGAAACGTGTTAGTCTATTTGTCATAAGTTATTGGTGTGAAAACTCCTTTTCTGTTTGATCGCACAGAGCCCAACAAAAATTCTACACATGAATCATGATGATGATATTTTGAGTGCATGTAATTAAAAGTAGTGGGTGCATCAAAAAGCATATTTGGTGGAAAATTGACACCACCCCAAGCACTATACTCTACCAGAACGCTTATATATATATATTCAATCGTTTTGGTTTTGCCATTCACACTTCACGATTAAGAGTAGACTGATCAAATTCAAGATCCTTGTTTCACTCTTACGTATTTCATATCACCAAAAAAGTCATGACTACTTGTTTTCCTAGACTCTGTTGTGCACTTCTCCTGCTCTTGCTGCATGCTGCAGAATCCATTCTCGGATTGAACAATAGCACAGAAATAAAGTGCATTGAGAGGGAGAGACAGGCACTCCTCCACTTCAAACATGGCCTCATAGATGGCTATGGCATGCTGTCAACATGGAGGGATGATGAGAAGAGTCGAGATTGTTGCAAATGGAAAGGCATTCAATGCGACCATCAAACAGGTCATGTAAGCTTCCTTCGTCTCCGTGGTTCGGATACACAATTTTTGAGAGGTGCACTCAATATCAGTTCATTGTTTCCTTTGCAAAATATTCAACATTTGGATCTCAGCAACAATGGTTTCGTAGGGAGTCACATCCCACAACTCATTGCCTCACTTACCAACTTAAGATATCTCAATCTCTCCTATTCTGATTTTGGTGGCAGCATTCCTATCCAACTTGGAAGCCTTACGAATTTAAGGTATCTAGATTTCAGTTATAATAATCTTGATGGGAAAATCCCTTCTCAACTTGGAAATTTGTCACAGTTGAAGTACCTTGATCTTTCTTATAATATGCTGACATCCTCAACATTTCAATTACTGTCTAACTTTAGCCTTAATCTTCAAGAGCTTTATCTTTCTCATAATGACCTTCTTTTGTCATCTCCAGTCCACTCAACCTTTCCTTCTCTTGTGATCCTTGACCTTTCCTATAATAATATGACATCATTTGAAGGTACTTCCATCTTAGCTTCAAAACTTCAAAATCTTTATTTGCAAAATTGTAGTCTTAGGGATGATAATTTTCTCATATCAGCTACTACAATTGCGAATTCTTCATCTTCTCTTGCCTCGCTTGATCTCTCCTCAAATCTGTTGAAATCATCATCCATATTTTACTGGCTCTTCAACTCCACTACCAATCTTCGTACACTTCAACTTTATAATAACATGTTGGAAGGTCCCATTCCAGATGGATTTGGGAAAGTAATGAACTCTCTTGAAGTTCTTGACCTCCATGGTAACAAACTGCAAGGCGAGATTCCATCTTTCTTTGGGAACATATGCACATTGGAGAGTTTAATCCTCTTCAAGAACAAGCTGAGCGGAAAATTTTCTAGCTTCTTTCAGAATTCATCATGGTGCAACAAGCACGTGTTTCAGATTTTGGATTTATCCTCTAACAACATTACAGGAACATTACCTAAAAGCATTGGATTGCTATCTGAGTTGGAGTACTTGTTATTGGATGGAAATTGCTTGGAGGGTGACGTCACTGAATCCCATCTTTCCAGTTTTTCCAAATTAAGGTACTTATCTTTGTCAAATAACTCATTGTCTGTAAAATTTGTCCCTACTTGGGTTCCACCTTTCCAGTTACAAAATTTGGGACTAAGATCTTGCAAGTTGGGTCCTAGTTTTCCTAGTTGGCTCCATACTCAAAGTTCGTTAAATTACCTGGATATTTCCGACAATGGGCTTAATTACGTACCGGATTGGGTTTGGGACAACTTGCAAAATATGAGAACATTGAATATGTCTCACAACAATCTCAGTGGTCCGATTCCTAATATATCATTGAAGCTTCACTATGCACCATCGGTAATTCTAAATTCAAATCAGTTTGAAGGCAAAATTCCATCATTTTTACTACAAGCGTTTGATTTGAGGCTTTCTAACAATAAATTCTCAGATCTGTTTTCATTCATATGTAACCAAGGCAACTCCGAAATGTGGATTTTAGATTTGTCAAACAATCAACTGAAGGGACAGCTCCCTGACTGTTGGACATCTGTAGATCGGTTATGGTATCTTGATTTAAGCAACAATAAATTGTCAGGGAGGATTCCTTTGTCTATGGGCAGCCTTGTTGAATTGAAAGTCTTGGTTTTACGAAACAATAACCTGACAGGTGAATTAGCTTCGACTTTGAAGAATTGCAGCAATTTAAATATGTTGGATGTGGCTGATAATATGTTGTGCGGCTCCATACCATCATGGATCGGAGAAAGTATGCAACAGTTGATAATCTTGAACATGCGAGAGAATCACTTTTCTGGAAATCTTCCTATTCAACTCTGTTATTTGAACTATATTCAATTATTGGATCTTTCGAAGAATATGTTATCAAAAAGAATTCCATCATGCTTAAAGGAATTGACTGCCATGTCTAAAAAGGGCATCCACACACGTGGCACTCTAAATTTTCTGGACTTCATGTATATCCCTGATATTAAAATTTATGACTATTTTGTTGAGGAAGAGTATTCCTTTAACATAAGCTTGATATGGAAAGGTGTGGAACAGAGGTTCAAGAATCCAGAGTTAATTAAGGGCATTGATCTTTCAAGTAACAAGTTAACGGGTGAAATACCAAAAGAGATTGGATATTTGGTTGGGTTAGTTTCTTTGAACTTATCAAGAAATAATCTGAGTGGAAAAATTCCTTCAGAGATAGGAAATTTAAGTTCACTGGAATCCCTTGACTTATCAAGAAATCAAATCAGTGGAGGAATTCCTCTTCCTCTATCCGAAATTGACAATCTAGGCAAATTAGACTTGTCACACAATTTTCTTTCTGGAAGAATCCCATCAGGAAGACATTTTGAAACCTTCGATGCATCTAGTTTTGAAGGAAATATGTACCTTTGTGGTGAGCAACTTAACAAAAGTTGTTATGGAGACGGAGATCAAACAACAGGAAAACTTTCGGAAGCCGAAGCAATAAATGATGATGAAGATAGTATTTTCTACGAGGCATTGTACATGAGCATGGGGATTGGATACTTCACTGGATTTTGGGGCTTATTAGGACCAATGCTACTTTGGAGTTCTTGGAAAAATGCTTATCTGGACTTCTTAAACAGATTGACAATCGGTATGTATGAACAATGTGGCAAGTGTAGGTGACCTGATTGCAGGAAAAAGGTATGTTAGTCAGATATATCAATATTTGCTTCACAAATAAAGAAATCAGAATACATATTTTGATCAAAAAACTGTAATTAAATATAATCTAAGTATTAGGAGAAGTATTTTATTTGTTCATCCTAGTTTAACAATTTTAGTAATCACCCTTACTATAAATAATACTTATTGTTTTAACGCAAGTGTATTAGAGAGGGGAAAAAAGAAACAATAGATTTCATGAATGAATATTATGTTTCATAATTCAATGATGAAATATTTATTTTATATCTGATCATGTAACATATTTTATCAGATGATATTTTTACTTTAAAAGAAGAATGTTGAATTTTCGTAACTATGATTTTTTTAAATGCTTAAGTTTTATTTTTTTGGTATAAAATATTGTTAAATATTTAATTTACTACCATATTAAATGATTTAGTTAAAATAATATATTCTAATTTGACAGAGTCAAATATAATTCCGTCTTTATTTATGTTATAATAAATCAAGATATTTTAATTCATTCTTTTTTTTTACTAACGTTTAATCTAACACATCGATTATCCTTAAATTATCATTTCACATCAAATTTTTTTAAATAAATAATTAAAAAATATATTAAAATAATAAATTAAAGTGGATAAAAATATTATTTTCCTAACCCAATTGACGGTTGTACAAAATTTGTAGGTTATTGCAATTGTCCTAGGCACTTCTGATTGATCCGGGAAGAAGGAAAGCACGGTTGATAGCCATGTGTCTGAAGTTTATACCATCACTTGATTGATGAATAGGTATATCTCCTTTTTGTTTTGTAATTTTTATAAAAAGTTACAAATATTTTGAAAAGAATTGTAAATAAATTTAAAGTATTATATTATACATTTTGTTATCAAATGTTATTCCTCCAAAATATTAAATAATATAAATAATGACGACGTAATATGGTATTTCCTAATGTAACTCTGACACAGTGACTCTCACGGCTGAATTATTTATACTTATATATACCACGAGATTTTTATTTTTGATGTCTATATTTATTTTTCAGTTTTATTCTTTAAATATTTTTTTTCAGATTAGAATAATTATTTTATTAACTTTATCTTTTAAGTAATTGTTCTTTTAAATTTAGTCGATTTTTCCAATTTAACGTTATTTTAAACTCAATAATTTCTTAATTATAAGTCTACAAAATAAATAAAAATGATTTATAATAAAATCATAAAAAACATTTGTATTTAATTTTATAACAATTTATATTTATATATAAAGAGGATTATTTAATTATAAGTCTACATAAATTTTATTTCCCTTTTACCTTTCTATAATATAATTATTAACTAAATTTTTAAAAATATAATTGTTAACTAATTTTTATAAATAATTGCTATTTTGAAATATATTGTATAAAAGTATGCCTAGTGCATGTGTTTTTATTAATAAAAATTAGGATTCTTCTTTTTGATGTAGACATTTGCTTTTCAAGTTTATCATTTAAATAAAAGTTTTCTTAAATTAAAATAATTATTTTTTAATGTCACCCTTTAAGTATTTTTTTAATTAAACCTTTTTTTTTTCAATTTGACTTTTTTTTTTAAATTTAACTATTTTCTTAATTATAAAAATACCTACAAAATAAATAAAATTATTTATAATAAAATAATAAAAATTATTTTTATTTTTTATAATTATAATAGTAATATTGTATTTAAAATAATTTTATTATTTTAAATATTTTTATAAGATTTTTCTTCATATATAACAATAACACTCACCTATACATACAAAAAGGCATATCTTTTGGAAAAACAAAACTAAACACATTATTCATATCTACAAATTTATTATTATAATTTTAGCTAAAGATTAAAAATCAAACAAATAAATATTTACAAGATAATTATGGTGAACATGAATATAATATAAATATTTTATGAAAATATATATTTTTTTACCCAAAAGGATAAATTGTAACATTTACAAGTATATTTAAATAAAATAAAGATTTACATCTTATTATTTAAAATAAAAATAAAGTTCATCATATCTTAAAATCTTTAATATTTTCATTCTTTAAAACTTTTGACTTGACCAATTAAAATTAAAATTCACAATTATATAATTAAGGTGTTTCGGTTAATTTTATATACACGTTGTCTCATCATTAGAGATGATAACGGAACGGGATGGAGACACGTTTCGCTATCCATATATATTTCTGTAGAAAAAAAATCATCCTCATCCCCATATCCAAATTTAACAGGTATCAAATTTTTGTCCCATGCCCACTGTATCTTGTATTCATACCCGTACCTATTTTCTTACTACTTCAATATTAAATTTAATTAATTTTTATAAAATAATAAAAAATTACGAAAGGAAACATAATATTATCAAATATTCAATATTAGGAGGATGATTTTTTGTTCGATATCAAATATTTTAAAATAAATTATAATTGTTTATATTTTAGATTAGAATATCAAATAAAATTTCATGAGAACCAAACAATTTATTAAATTTGCAAACATTAATGAAACCTAGTTGATAAAATTTAAAAATATTTAAAAAAATATATAAAAGAAAAACAAATATTCAAATTAAAATAGATTTTAAATGTTTATTTACTTCAATTTTTTAAATTCTAATGAATCTCTTTTATATACTAATAAAAAAGTTATAATCATCACTTGTAGAGATGACAAATAAACCCGCCCCGTGGGTATTGCCCGAACCCTCCCCGTTTTGACGGGGAATCCCTGCATTGACTGGGTTTGGGTATGGGTATGGGGAATCTCCGACTTTTTCAATTGGGTATGGGGATGTATATATCCCCAGTACCGCCATATCTCCATCATCGTTTAAATTATTAAAATATTCACAATTAATTAAGTAACTATATATATATATATATATATATTTTCTATCTTTTATTTCTTCTAATTATTTGGTTTGTCATAAAATTCATTCGCATTTCTATTATAGTTTTCATGTTATTATAACCTTTATGTAATTATGTTAAAATTATTTATGTCAATTGAAATTTTTTTATGTCTCACATTGAATATTTCTATTATTTTTTAATATTTTTATTTATTATATATTTTCCTTTCACATGAGAATGTTTAATACTTATAATGTAAGTGTTAATAGCAAAAATCTTTCATTCACAAGGTAATATTTTTTTTTTTTACTTATTAATAATTTTTGTTTCATTTGACTAACTCTTTTGTTTCGCTAAAACAATTTTCGTTATTTCTCAACCATTGAGTATATATATGTTAATATTTGAAAAGTTTTCTTAGATCTCTAAAGTATTTTTCATCTTATTATACATTTGTTTACCTTTGTGCGATTTCTTTTAATAGTCTCTCAAATTGTTTCTAAGACACATATTTGTTAATTTTTTAATATTTTTATTTGTTGTTTATTTTCATCATGTAGAATATTATTCCGATATATTTTATCTAATTATTTTTTATTTTCTAACTCATTATCAGTCATACTGTAACTTTTTTACTATAATTGTGTAAATAACTTTTATTTACTACAATATAAAAATTTAATATAATTGCCATGAATTTTTTTTATCACCATCCAACATATATTGGAGTTCGAAGGATACAAGATCTATGTCAAAACTTTATTATTATGTTTATTATTTATTCTTTGCGTCATTTTGATCAAGTCATGTATTAGTGTATTTTATTAGCGTATACAAAAAATTCATTAGAATTTAAAAAATTGAAGTAAACAAACATTTAAAATATATTTTAATTTGAATATTTGATTTTCTTTTATATTTTCTTAAAAATATTTTTAAATTTTATCAACTAGGTTTCATTAATGTTTGCCAATTTAATAAATGTTTGGTTCTCATGAAACTTTATTTGGTATTCTAATCTAAAATGTAAACAATTATAATTTATTTCAAAGTATTTGATATCGAACAAACAATCATCCTCCTAATATTGAATATTTGATAATAGTATATTTTTTTTACTGTAATTTTTTATTATTCTATAAAAATTAATTAAAAATTAATATTGAAGTAGTAAGAAAACGGGTATGAGTATGGCTACAAGAATATACCCGTTACCCGGTGGATATGTGGATAAGACAAAAGTTTGATACCCGTTGAGTTTGGGTATGGGGATGGGTATGAATTATGGAGATGGGTATGGGATAACGAAACCCGTCTCCGCCCCGCCCCATTGCATCCTTAATCACTTGATCAAAATGACGCAAAGAACAAATAATAAACATAATAATAAAACTTTAACATAGATCTTGTATCTTTTGAACTTCAATATATGTTAGATGGTGATAAAAAAAATATTCATGGCAATTACATTCTATTTTTATAATGTAGTAAATAAACGTTATTTATACAATTATAGTGAAGAATGACAGTATGAATGATAACAAGTTAGAAAATAAAAAATAATTAGATAAAATATATGATATAGTATTCTACATGATGAAAATAAACAACAAATAAAAATATTAAAAAATTTACAAAGTGCGTCTTATAAACAATGAGAGAGACTATCGAAAGAAATTGCACAAAGAAAAACAAATGTATAATTAAGGGTACAATAAGATGAAAAATACCTTAGAGATTTAAGAAAACTTTTCAAATATAAACATATATACTCAAAGGTTGAGAAATAACAAAAAATGTTTTAACGAAATAAAAAGGTTTTTCAAATGAAACAAAAATTAATAATAATAAGTAAATAATTTTTTATATTACTTAGTAAATGAAGGTTTATGCTATTAAACACTTAAATTGAGAGTATTAAACATTCTCATGTGAAAGGAAAATAAACAATAAATAAAAATATTAAAAAATAATAGAAATATTCAAATGTGAGACAAAATTTTTTAATTGACATACATCATTTTAACATAATAACATAAAGGTTATGATAAGATGAGAAATATATTGGAGATGCGAATAAGTTTCATGACAAATTAAATAATTAGAAGAAATAAAAAATAGAATATATATATATATATATATATATATATATATATATATATAGGTAACTTAATTAAAATTTAATATTTTAATAATTTAAACGGGGACGGAGATATAGTGGGGACGGGTATTATGGTGGGGACGGGTATTATGGTGGGGATATGTACATCCCTATACCCATCACCATACCCAATTGAAAAAATCGAGAATTCCTCATACCCATACTCATAGCTAGGCAATGCAGGGATTTCTCGTCAAAACGGGAACAGATCCGGGCAATACCCACATAGATGAGTTTATTTGCCATCTCTATTCATCACATAATATTTTTACTCATGATTCTCTTATTGATGTAACACTAAAAATTAAATATATTTTGTATTATAATTAATTAGACTATATATATATATATATATATATATATATATTTTGAGCGTGGGACTATAGACATTAATGGATAATCCAATAACAAGTCAATAATAAGTCGATAACAAGTGGAACAATAAACCTAATAAATAACAAAGTTTGCTACTATACTCTATACTTTGATAAGTTTTAATGTAAAAAAACTTATTGTCCTTTATTCATCAAGTCACCCATATAATATGACCATAAATATGATCATAATTATGTCCATAAATAAGTTAAGAATATATTAAATAATCAATAATAAAATAAATGATCATAATAATATTTGAATAATATATATATATATATATATATGTCTCGATGTGAGGAGTGTGTTGAAAATCTTACATCAACTAGAGATAATACCAATTTATATAAGTGGATGTAAATTTCACTTTACATGTGGTTTTGTGAGGTTGAATTAGGTTTAAAAGTCTACTTCTTAACATAATATTAAAGTTGCAACAAAATTTTGTTGTTTCAAGGACTTTACTTTTCTAATAACATGAGTGACATAATCCTTGTACATTATTGATGGAATTTTGTTTCTCATCTCCCTTCCAATTTTTGTCTCCATATTATTTTCTTGCACTACCATAACATCATTCCCATCAAATCCATTTAGAGACACTATCCATCAACACCATTTATACTTTCTCTCTCATTTTCATTACAGCATCCACATAACCCCTTAGAAATGTGATTGTTCTTCTCCTTGCAAGGTCACAAATATACCCCTTTATGAGTGATGCATCATAAGTCTCCCATCCAATATCATTATCAAAATACCTAATATCAGAATTAATTTGAGGAGTATCAAGAGTATTGTCCAGTGACCCAACTAAAGAAAATTCATGTTCGTAAAATTTCACATCTCTGGAGACAAAGTATTCATGGGTTCCAAATCATACAATTTTCACCCTTTTGCCCATAAGATTACCCACAAATATACACTTTCGACTTTTGTTGGTAAATTTATCTCTCGACATTGATGATGCACACATAAGCAACCAAAAACTTTCATGTTATCAAACCTAGGCATTTCACCAAATAAATTTTCATAAGGTGTTAAATAATTACTTCTTAAAAGCATGAAATATGAAGCTATTTATGAATGATGTTAGTATTTCGAGACTTGACTTGATATGTTTTCGTATAATATATGATCATTTTTTATGAGGAACTCAATGTGGGGTCACATTTTATGGAGAAGTGGTGAGGTTATAAGTATAAAAGAGAATCACTAGACTGAATTGGTTAAAGTTGATCGAAATTGTTTGTTGTATAAGGGTTGTGCTTCTAAGGAAGAAGTGCAGTCCTCACTAGTAGGCTGTTATGCATTGACTAGGGATATGTGTTGGTCAGAAGTTATCTTATCCTCTACTAGGTTTACAAACTCATATAGAGTATCGTGACCTAGGTGGTGAGAGTTGAAGGAGGTTCTTATGTCAGGATTAGGGGTGGGATCGCTAATCTGGCGATGTCATAAGTAACTAACCCTGTCTAGAAGATATTTATTCATGTTGGTTAGGCCAAGTGGAGTTATGGCCTTTGCTGCAATCCACTTTTATGATAGGTGCACAACTTCTTATGTCTGAGTCAATGCATAAATCTAGATAATTGAGTCTAAAGGATATGTAATTATCTTGTATGTTTGGTATCTCTTTTATGAATGTTTGAAGTATGCTATGTTATGATATAATAAGCTTAATTGTTACATGATTATTTCTCTTATAAGCTAGCTTACCCTTGCATTCTATGTCTTGTTTGTCTTTCTTTCGCGATGATCACCTATTCGGTGGGAGTAGATGAGGTTTCAGGATTAGAGATATCTTTGATGAATAAGAAGTCTGTAGTTAAAATGGTGAGATCGTATTGAAAGTATGAGTGGTTTACATGTCCGGGCTTTCGTGTTGACTTGGTGATATTGTATAAATGATATATTTCTATAGTCTGAACTCTCAAAAGACTATATTGATATACTTTTTATTCTGTTAAGCTATCTTTGAATATCTTAATGAAATATTTTATTTTAATAACTTTTGTCTATTAAAATGGGATGTTACATTTGGGTAATCTATAAACTTGATCAAATAGAATAAATCATTATCAATGGTATTCTTACATAAATTGTATTTATAATAATAAGACACGTTGTAGTTATTATAAAATAAAATACGGATATATTTATTTAATTTAGATATTATATATTACTTAAATAATTTGAAAGTGAATTTGATATATTATTTGTATCATATATTATAATTTTAACATTTTAAGATAATTCTTGAATAATAACCGATTTTAGTGAAGTTTAGAGACTAATGTCTTAATTATAAACTAATTTAAAGATAAATTTGTTTGCCTGTCAATGTTAGTTACAAATTTAAATATTAATGATAGAAACTATTTTAGTTATGAATTTAGAAATAAATTATAATTTTTTATTTATAATAGAAATTATTTTAGTTACCAATAATTTTTAATTTATAAATTGATATATAAATTGATTAGTAGAGTGACTAATTATTTTTAATCATTAAAATTGATATTATTTAAAAAACCTTATATTTATCAGACATATTAGTATTTTCAAATAATAACAAAATATATATTGATTTATCATAAACACGGTTGTTGTCTTGTACATCTTCTAATTTTCTTGTGGGTTAGCAAGTTAGGGAACCACATCAAAGTTTTTAAAGTAAACCAGCGAACAGACTTTGATATTTTAGTCTTTGTAGAAATTAAATGCAAAGACAAATTTTGGTGATAATTTGAAGTGAATATATCGTATACACCTATCACGAGTTCTATCAGAATTTATAGGACCAATTTTCTAAATATACAAATGAAAAACATTGTTGAAAAGTTGTTATGATTAAATATTTTTATTATAATAATAATCATATCTAAACTTTAATTGTATTTATTATGTTTTATCATCATAAAAAATCTGGAGATATAATATTTCCACCACTCACTGTTTCTCTATATCTATGTATCTAGAAGAATTAATATGTTTTAGTTTTTAAAATATATATTGTATTCGATTTTCGCCTAAAAGCATGTTTTCTAACTCTTTTAGTGGGTTAGAAAATATCTTATCACATTTAATTTGGAAATTGAAACAATTAAATAGACTTTGAAAAGTCATTGCAGAAATTTCGTATAAAGACAAATTAAACTTTCACATTCGAGTGAAATCTCATTCCTTGAAGACATCATTGTATTAAGAATAGAGTGGAGGTGCGGATAATAAATATGAAAGTGATAAAAGACCCTACAGAACTTACAAAATGGTGTATTGATACATTCACTCTAAACTTTTGTAAGAGTTTTTGATAAGATAAGTATTTTATTGAATAAAGACTTACAATTTTCACAATTTTTTAATAATTGACAGAATTATTTCAGCATAATTATGAGATAATATTTTTTAAATGATTTCAAGAAATTCAGAAATAGTTATTGGAACATTCATTGAAATAGTTTTTGGAGCTTTCATTCATCTTCTATCTTGGAAACTCTCAGGCTAGTTATTCAATCTTCCTGATACTTGATGATAACTCAAAAATAATAGTACTCACATTGTTTAATTTAATATGTAAAATATACCGTGCAACTCTCAATAATAGTATCCTATCACTATCATCATACAGTGTCGTTAAAAAATATTTTATATTATCTTTAATCTAATTAAGTCAAATAAACAAATATATCGTATATTATTTATTCTATGAAAAACAAGTTATTACAAAATGTGTAATCTCATTTGTTTTAGCTACCGAAATACTTACATTTAGATATTTTATTTTATTTTCATAAACTTTATATAAATTTAAATATGCAAGCAAAAAAGAGAATTAAAAGCTAAGAGAAATAATATTAGATTTTAAGGTGTCCAATATATTTATAATAATATGTTAAAATACATTTATTTATTTATTTATTAAAATACTATAATTATAATGTTATTAATAGTATTTTTTAGGTGATTTATGAATTTAATTGATTGTAATATTATTACTCGTATTTTTTAGGTGATTACGAATTTAATAGATTCATATTGACTTAATTAAAAAAAAAAGAAAAACTATTTTTTTATCGGCTATCAATTTATTATGTATTTTATAAAATACATTATTTTGCATAAAGTAAATAAAAAGACAGAAACAATGTGTCTTTTGCTAAAAGAAAAGGCTGTCAAGAAAAATAAAGTAACCATTTTGCGAACGCAAAAGAAAAGGGTTGGAGAAGGTAACAATATCTTTTTTATTCTTTCTATCGTTTAATTATAGCATTGTTATCCACCTTATAAGGAAGAGAAGGTTTAATATTAATCTGGATACTAGAAGAGAACTTATAATATACTTATTAATGATTATTAATTGAAGATTTTATTAGATTAGTTAGTGAGTTTTTCCTTTAGGGCGTGTTCTCATGCAAGATTTATTGTAGTGGATGAAACGAGGGTGGTGATTTAACAAAGATTCGGTTGTTTGTTTTTGGTGGAAAGAAGTGACTGAGAGGCGATAAATTGCGAAATTATAGCATTAGATCTATTTCGTTATTTTGAAGAGATTAACGAGATTAATGTACCAAATTATAACTCTATCCTTGTTATTATATTGGAATAAAAATCAGCTTTGCTGCTGCTTATATGATTGTAGAATTTATGTATCCAGTTCCATGCTTCAGTATCCAGATCCATATTAGTTGTATCTGATTCCACTTCTTTTTATTGAAATAGTTCTAAAGGAGTTCAAAGCACTTTTTTTTTTGTTTCTATATTGAAAAAAATTAAATATTTTATTTTTTTAGTTTAGATACATTAAAATATTTATTTTTTTCAATTAAAATTTATCTTTAATATTTAAATTTATGTAGAAAAATTTTCAAAATTAATTACAACTTATCTAAATATCATTTTATACTATATTTAACACCAAGGACAATTTAATAATCTAACTTTTTCATACATTAAATTTTTTTTTATTAGTCACATCAATTAAATCCTACACAAACTTTCACAAAATTTACTTTTAAATCTACTCTACTCACCTCCAAATCCTTAAAAAAACAACACAAATTTCACTTTCAAATCCACTTAAATCAATTACCTCCCTCTCCCAAATCAATCCTCTTTTAAGAACACATATTTATATTGAGGGTTTGTTAGTTTTCATTTGTTGTTTGGTGCATGTCATCATCTTGTCTATTGTTATTATTATTGTTTGTCCTTTAATATTTTTTAGAGCTTGTTTATACAAAGAAGAATTAATTTGTTTTTGTTTATACAAAGAAGAATTAATATTATTGTTGTCTTATATATCTTTTTCTAACTCTTTTAATGGGTTAGAAAATTATTTGTACAATCACATCAAATTTAGAATTTGAAACAATTGTATAAACTTTAAATTGCATTCACAAATATAAAGACAAATTAAACTTCTGATTTTCCATGCTTTTGGTAAAATGCCATGATTTTTTGGTAGACTTTCCTCAATAATTTCGTCTTTTTGTTATGCAACTGTTAGCCTTAAAAATATTCTTGGGTAAAACTAATATATTTTGTTTTTTTAAAATGAGATACTATAACTTCTTACAATATTTGATATCTTTCTTTTATATATATATATATATATATATATATATATATATACCAATAGTGCAATTTTAACTATTTAACTCGTGTTATAGGTCTAGGTTATTAGGAAACCAAAGCATATAATGGTGTGATGACATTTTTGCAATTCCTACCGGCTTTTCTGTCTTGGTTTCCTCAATAACCGAAGCAGAATCTACTTTTTTGCCTTGGTTGCAGTAGACATGCTACCATAAAGCCTTTTAGACTTCGATTTCCCTGATTTGAAGCAAAGAATTAACTGGGAGAGTGACATTTGGCCTCGGTTATAATTGAACCGAGCCAAAAATCACTGTTTTACCTCGGTTAAAATTGAACCAAGGCCAAAAATCACTATTTTACCTCCGTTAAAAATTGAACCGAGGTCATATACCAAGTTAGGGATTCAAAACGCGAATGCACTGTTCTTCATCTTCTACAACGTAACATTTGTGTTTTCTCTCCTTTGAACATGTCGTCAACCGTCCACAGTCGTCATTGTCCATCCTCCATTCACATCGTCAGCCACCGTTGAGCCTCCTTCCACGTTGCTGCGGTCATTTGGGTTCCACAGTAGTCGTTGGTTCGTCCCACGCAGCTACCACGCAAGCCTTCGTTGCGCCATCATTCCACCATTCCGCGATTCCCCTTTTTTTTATTTCACATTTTGTATAATTGTTTTTGCGATTTTGGTTGTTATTTTGCGTTTTGTTAGGGTTTTGTTGGGATTTTCTTGGTTTTTATTTTTTTTCTCCTATTTTTGATTGTTTCTTGTATTTTTATGGTTGTGTTCTTTATCAGGTATTGTTGTATTGTGGTGGGACTGTGTAGCTTTTGGGAACGTGAGTATCGTTGCATCCTCTCATTATCATTCACTTCACTTTTCACGCTCCCAGGTTGTTATTTTTGTAATATGAGTCTATGAATTTGTAGTCTATTGTGTATTAGTTTTATTGTATGTATATAAGATTAATTATTTGCTTAAGTTAATCTCATATTTTGCAGACATTCAAGAGTACTGCACTAATTATCGCAAAGACCATAAAGTTTAGTAGGATAACATGTGCCAAATTTATAATTCAGATGTACAATAGTATTGATTAGGATATTGAGTTGTTGTTACAAGACACTTTCAAATGTATTTGGATTGTAGATGATGTCATGTTTCATAAAATGTATAGTTTTGTTTCTGGTCTGACTGGTCAAATTTTTTGAAAAAATATGCAGGTTAAAAAATGTGGGAATAACCAAAAACAAAAATTTTATTTAAAAAATTAATAAGACATACGACCTCAGTTCTCATTAGAACGGAGACAAAAAGGTGAGTTTCTGTCTCGGGTAACACCCGAGGTCAAAAGCTGACTCTTTTTTGCCTCTGCCTTATATGCCTCGGTTCTGAAATCGAGACAGAATAGCAAAATGAATTGTTATCAAATACTCTTTCTGTAATAATGTATGTATATATATATATATATATATATATATATATATATATATATTTATATATATATATATGTTGGGTATTGGGCTTCCTTCCTATGTGGAGAAAATGCCCAAAATTTGAGAAGCCCATGTCTCACTTAACCTAGTGGAGAGGAGGCTATAAAATAAAGAGAGAGGCAGAACAATAGAGTCAGAACACACTGAAAGCCCTAACACATAGAGGGAGAGATAGAGGGAAAATTCTGTTCACGTTTTTCATAGAGCTGTCGCAGTAAATTCAACGTTGCGGATTCGTTCACCGTTGGATCGGGCTAAAATTTTTACATCAGGTTCGGAACGCATTGCTCTTTATTTTGACCGGTCGGATCTTTGATACGAGGTCTGAGTTGGGAGATATTAATTTCGCACTGCAGCAGGGATTTTATAGGTTTTCCTCTCTTGTTCTTCTCTATTTTGACAGCTTTGTTGCTTTGTTATTTGGTTGGGTGTTGGCACTAATTTGTGCTATTGATTGAGACTCTTTTGTACTCTTGTTGATCATAGTGAAGCTATTTCTTTGGTCTGGACGACTCGTGGTTTTTACC
>Ga0209589_1007607_pt1 | contig 17322 bp, 14 predicted proteins | sample CowpeawhiteBW_FD_187525 | JGI IMG/M metagenome (GOLD analysis project Ga0209589, IMG submission 187525) | Root nodule microbial communities of legume samples collected from California USA - Cow pea white BW (SPAdes) (version 2) | ecosystem: Host-associated > Plants > Roots > Nodule | place: USA...
GTTTTTTTTTTTTTTTTCTTCTTTTTCCCTTTTTTGTTGCTCATGCTTCTTTTTACGCTTCCCGTTTTAGGACGCCGGAGACGCCAGTAGAGCTCGCTATTGATTTCATCCTGCATGATTTCGAAATGGCTGGTACGATCCGTTCAATTTTTCACTGTTGATTTACTTCCTGCGTAAGACCAGTAAAAAAAACTGTAGTTATTCAAAATTTGTTGTCACACACACAAGGAGATACTGTTTGTGATTCTGAAACTGCTTCAATATGTGTATCTTTGTTTGTTTCTTTCGCTGTGGACTGTGCTCTGAAACTGGGAAATTTGGGATGCACAGAGGTAGAACCAATATCAACCTACGTAGACTTTGGTGAGAGAGAATTTTTGGTTGCTGACGAAAGAGGGTACGACTATTTGCTGTACAAAATGGCCGAAGAATTTCTCTTCACATCGGAGGGTAGAATCTTGGACAATCGTCTCAAACTCAACAAGGTACAACACAACGCTTCATATAATATAATTAAGCCGTTTCTCTATGAGAATTTTCTTATTCGAACAATTTTCCGTCTCCCCTACCTGGCAATACTCTATTGGTTTGTCTGCTTGCTTAACAATTACATTTCCTGGTGAAAATCTGCATTTGTTTGCTTCCCTGCCTTGTGTTTTTTTCCCCTTTTGTTATTGTGTTTCGTTGTCTGTTATTTAATCTCTATTGTCCCACTGTGGAGTTTGCAGATAATGACTTCTCAGAACTGTTTTGCTTTTGTTTTTTGCGTGTGTATTTGCGATATTTCTGTCACTCATCTCCTGCCTCTTCTTCTCGCGTCAACTCCCATATCTTCTTTTCGTGAAGCTTTTGACTACTTAATAATTGAAACGTAGATTATAAATTAATTTAGTTAAGCTCCGACTGGTTTTTGCAAATCAATATAATAAAGTTGAATGAATAAAGGCATGTATGTATATATGTTAGTAATTATGAAGCATTTCTTTTTCTTTTTAGAAGGAAAATTAAAATACTGTGGATTTGATTTGTAGCAGTGTCCAATGTCTTGTTTTTTTTATTATCAAAAGCCATGTCAATAACTTTCAGGCGCGAAATTATTGGCCAAGAACTTTTTATTGTCATTCAAGTATTGGATTTTTTGGTGGGTTAAAATGTGTAGTGGAGTATAAAATAAAAAATCATTTCAAGTCATGGTCAACTGTCAAGTACACATTCATGGCGAAAATTCTTTACGAAATTTATGTGATAAGGAAATCTTGTACGAAGATAAATAATATAAGCGTTGGAATATTGAAAGTAGAAACATGTAATTGTCTTTCATAAATAAAGTTCTTTCAAATACTATATATATATATATATATATATATATATATATATATATATATATATATATATATATATATATATATATATATATATATATATATGTCTCTATTGAATATCTGAAGTTCAACTAGAACCTACAATGGGTTAATTATCCTACATTGATCATTACTTAGCTTTATTTTTTATATTTATTCTCATTAAATTGTTATGATATTTTCAGTTTAAATATTCAACGTATTCATATAAAAAATTACTCTGGAATGAAACGATATGCGATCAAAATAAACCGAATAAAAAATTGGAAGGAGTGGAGTTCCATGTACAATTGAATTTAGCATTTACGTTTTGTAAAAAATAAGGGAGGGAGGGGGTGGGGGGTAGAATAAATGGAATTTTGAAATAATATAAAGTTAGTTTTGGAAAAAATATCGTTCACTAAAAATTAACAAGCATGTGCCGTTGTTGTAGAAATGGAATATAAATCATAGCAAAAGTTGCGATCTGTGACATCTTCCATGTATGCATTGTTCAGCTGGGGTATGAAGATTGGTGGACAAGCACTGGGTTTGTTCTACAGGATTTTTTTTTATTGTCTTTTTACGTAAAAAAAATCTGAAGTCATCATTTGAGTGTTCGCACAAACACTAAGCAGGTCGGTCTCAGGGTGTATTTGACCATTGCTGCATTTTTTAGTGTTACCGACGTACATGAATATGCCGAAACCTTTTGAGAGCTCCACTTACAGGTAAAGTTTGACCCACAAATAATGGCACCTTCTATTTAAATCCTTTTAAATGTTTTTTACGTCTCATAAATTAGTTGGCCCCGGAGTTCCAATTTCTGTTACCAGCCACACTATTTGAATTGACCCAATCGCAATAACCTAAGGTGATGGGTCATTTCATCTCAAATAATAACACAGAAGAAGGGAGTCTTGTCAATATCCCCATTTATTAGGCAATACCTCAATCGCTCAAAAGATCAGAAACTAATGGACCTGACTTAAGACTGTTGCTTGGGAAAATTACATAAAGCTCCAATAACTTAACAGCTGCTCAGTCCGTGCTCCAAGTCTGCCTAGATTCCTTTGAAATAAATATTCCTTGAATTTATTAGTTGGTTCCAAGGCAGACTGCTCAGATTCTCATGAGATTTTATTGCGTTTTGGACTTCAATTTTCCTATACCTTTCCCTTTGACTGCGTATGATTTTTGTGGGTCATGGTCCTTATGGGGTTCATTTTACTTGCTGGTACTAGATAAGAGTTGGCTAACATGGAGAAATTTAAGCTGAAAAGGAAATTTTAGTTTTTATTTTTGCATGAATTTGTGCAGGTTGTCCGGGAATTGCAGTATTCAAAAAGTGGCGTTACGGTGAAAACGGAGGATGGTTGCGTTTACGAAGCCAATTACGTGATTCTGTCTGTTAGCATTGGTGTTCTCCAAAGCGACCTACTCGCCTTCAATCCACCCTTACCCGTACGTCTACTCTTTATTCTACTATTATCCTTTCCTTTTTGCCTCCACTCTCACGAAACCCGAGTAATCAAGCATAGCAATATAAAACTAAAAATGTTTTTTACAGCTTTTGGAGTTTTTCTAATGAATAAAACTATACTTTAGTAAAAAAAAGAAAAAAAAACTCTTAAGAACACTTTCAACTTATATCTCAACAGATGCGTAGTTGTGTTCTGGTACATTATACTGCTATATAGTAAATATATATAATACCAAATGATGTGGAGCTTAGTAATTGGTCCTAAAATATGTGGACGTTTTGTGCATCTCACATTGATCTTTCTAAGGGTATTAATTTCAGAATCAAGGCCATTCTATTCTGTAATAACGCATTTACTTGCTACCAATATGGTGGAAATGGAATCTCTAGTGTGTGGTTCTGTCTATACGGGTCCCTACAGTAGTAGTAGTTTCCCTTCTGTTAAACAGGTTGTGACCCCACAGTCTTAAATATCATTGGTTGGGAATGTAAAGAAATATAGAGATAGATAGTTTCGTATTAAATTGAGTTCTTTGGTTGATGACGCCAGAAGAAGTTTTTCGAGGTGTCTTCATATGTAGAAAACAGGGATCGCATGATCCACGGTATCGATGATCCACAGTCTCATCGTTGGTGATCTATTAACCCTCTTGGTTAGGTCAACACGTGGAAAGAGAACACCAACTTGCATATGTAGTTGTGAATTCAAATAGCGCGCAGTCTTGTGTTGTCTTTAGAAAGATGCTACTTAATCTTTTAGTGGTTGGTAAATTATTGCATTCAAATTAAATAAAAAATTAATTCAAGCTATAATTAATTAGCATGAATAAATGGCTATGTGGAACAGTTAGTTAGCTGTAACCTGAATAGAGCTTTACTTTTAAAATGGAAAAGAAAGGTTTAAAGTTAACCGAGTGGGGTAGGTGACACCATAGAAAACGTTAGTGGATTTTAACTTTGTTGCATATTCATATGGATTTAGAAGCCTATGGATGGACCAATGCACTGTGTACTAGAAAATTGTAGTCTAAACCTCTCAAGTCTAACCTATGAGCTTCTTGTGTGTTGTACAGCTAGACCAAGTCCTTATATGGGCGATTCTTTATTACTAAAATCTTTCCCCACTTCAACGCAAGATGAAGGTGTGAAAGTATATGTATATTACAACTTCTGAGAGTTCTATACCTATCATATGATACAAACTTTAATTTGTCAGAATTGATGATGTCTGAAGGACTCAATATTTTGTAAATTTAAATGTTGAACACGTAAGGTATTTGATCAAACTGTGTACAAAGAATTACCAGCGAGTGAGGTCATCAAATTAAATATTAAGGGAAACTATCATTGAGGTACTTTGCCTTTTCCGTATACTACTTAGGTGGGCTTTAGTCGTCTAAACGTCCCCTCAGTTCTGTTTTTTATTAGTTTATAAATTTTGTCTTCGTGAGCTAAATCTTGTCTGATTCAATATGTCCATGCTCAATAAAATAATGAAACAGAGGTGGAAATTGGAGGCCATCGAGAAATGTGATGTGATGGTGTACACTAAAATCTTTCTGAAGTTTCCGTATAAGTTCTGGCCAAGTGGACCCGATAAGGAATTCTTCATCTATGCTCACGAGCGGAGAGGCTACTACACATTTTGGCAGGTATTCTTTTAATTTTTCATTAATGGTTGTCAGTTCATTTCCCCTAATGTTTGTTCTACTAAGGTGTCTCGTTTTCTTTCTGTTTCTGTTTTGTTTCTATTATCGACAAAGCTTGTAGTGTTTTCCATCTACTAATTGGGGTGAACATAGAACCAGATCTATTATAAGTCAAATTCTGTGGGAAATTATTTAATTTCTTAATTACAAAGGCAGTTCGAATCTGCTATCAATTTAATTTCCCGTGAAAGTACTAGCCACTTACCTAACCTTCGGGACCAGGCTGAGCATACGTATCTAACTTTTATATGATTTGAAGAGTATACACTAAATAAAATAGAGTGCGATTGGCATTCTGAGGATTTAAATAATACCTTCATGTTATAATTTATGTGTTGTGCATGTGGGTCACATGGTTGATCTTAATCCCTAAACTTGTGGTTTATCTCTATTTACAATAAGATAACTTATGTTATCATACTTGTTATTAGGCCTACAAAATTATGTCTTTTGTTTTTATCCCCTTTCTATGGTGAAACACTCTGGTCAGTCATTAAATAATTGTAAAATAACAATCCCCTAAAAGTGTCCAGGATCCTCACGTCCTATCATAGATTTTGCATAAAACACGGTGCCCTGGATTTCATCAATCTCATTAACAAGCTCCATTTGAACTTCATAACGAGGTATTTGCAATTAGCTTTCAACACCGTCTACTCTTGTCGTAATTCAACATAATCGGCTTAATTGATAAAAAAAACGAATCTTTTGTTCGAGATGGAAAAATAGCTTTGCTTATATTTCCCCCTTCCCTGGTTTACTTAGGTGTATATTTATTCACTTTTATTTTAAGTTGTAATTTTGACCTTTATTACGTGCTCATGATAATAAAGTTTTGCTCCAGCTATTCCCATTTGTCTTATTATGGTCATATTATTATATCTTCTCAGGAAGAACAAGGAGATTATAATATATTTCCTTTGTCACTCACTGTTAAATAATATTAAATGGCTCATCATCTTTCTACGGATGTTTCTAATGTTGGTATACCCTCGGAGTCATCTGCTATGAGTTTCGTATCGGGGACTACACTGGCTATGATTGGTTTGTTTTTAATATAGAATATTGACATATTTTGTATAATAGTATTATAATAGGTAAAAATTGAATTATATGATGGAGGATTCGGACACTATTGAACTTTAGTAAACGATATCTGCTCTATTCTTGTAAATATTAAAATTCTATGTAATGATGCATTGATTTTGGATCTGAACTTCTATGATAAGTGAAAATAATAGAAGTCAGGATCATAATATTTTTTAAATGACCTTGGGGATTGAATTGTCTAGTCTCTTTGCTTACCTGTCCATGTTTTATTCTGAATCAGAATAGTTGTCTAGTTTGTAAGTTCATTCATCCAAATCTTTTTAGTTTATGTGATGATTTGCTGAATTATGATCAGCACATGGAGAACGCCTACCCTGGTTCCAATATCCTAGTCGTGACATTGACTAATGGGGAATCAAAACGTGTGGAAGCTCAACCTGATGAAGAGACCTTGAGAGAAGCCATGGCAGTGCTCAGGGATATGTTTGGATCAGACATTCCTGATGCCATTGATATACTCGTTCCTCGCTGGTGGAATAACAGGTTTCAGCGAGGGAGCTACAGCAACTACCCCATCATTTCCAATCATCAAGTTTTTCAAAATATTAAGGTTTGCTTTTCAATTTGAACTTCTATATATTTTGTAAATGTGTGACAGTTCCCTTTTTAATCTATTCTGTTTTAAACATATCAATTGATGCTATATTTGTCTTTTATATTCTTTTTTTTTTTCTCTTTTAGACATTTACGTTTCTTTGTATTCTTCACTACCGTACATGAAAAACAAAACAACAGATGACGTGGAGCTTACAGCTAGCTATCATAATTTATTGTCTCTCCCAACTATAATTCAATGCCAAGAACTTGTCTTTCTGTTTTCGTTTTTTTTTTCTTCACCGGTTTCTCAAGGTTACTGAATCACATAGTAATCCTACATATTAATCCTACTCGGTATATTGTGATTTGTGACTTGTGAGTGCCATTAACCCGATAACTCATATTTCCTTTGACACTAACAAATTCATTTATTTGGCCTTAAATTTTGTATAATTTGTTTTTTTTTTTCTAAAGAAAAAAGGTGTTGGGAAGTATATACCTAAATTTCCTTAGCATAATTTACTAACCATTTTTCTAAAGGTATGGATTAATAAATTTTAAATGGTAAGTTTTTATTAGAATTTACATCGATAATGCTTTGGAAATCGTAGTAAAAACACATTAATGACATTTTAATGAATTTATTTACTTTGAATTTTCTATTTGTGATACATGAAGTTGATGTTATTCTGTTTTCTGGCATCCCAGTTCATTGTTGAACAGGAGGCAGAATCCAACAAAGATTATCCTTTATATTTAATACTTGAAATTTTGAACATCATAGATGTTGTTTTTGCCCTTGTAGGGTAGAGATAATCCTGAGCTATATTTCGTTCTGTCAGGCTGTTTAATTTGTTCCTTTTCCTTTACGCTTCTGTGAGTTTGCTATTCATCTACAAAATTAGGGACCACATAAAATGAAATAAACTATTTGTCCCTTACGTTATTGGTCTCTCTTGATATATCACAGGCCCCTGTAGGTCGCATTTTCTTCACTGGGGAGCACACTAGTGAAAGATTTAATGGCTACGTACACGGTGGTTACCTCTCAGGTTAGGCACTATATCAAGTTTCTTTTATTAACAATAGATAACTCTGATAGCAATAACTAGAAGGAAGACCTGACATTTCACGGTACTGAAACCAGGTATCGACACAAGCAAAGCGTTACTAGAAGAAATGAAGAAGGAAAAAGAAAGAAAAACTGAGAGCCAAACCCTGTTGTTAGAGCCCTTGCTGGCTTTGACAGGATCTTTAACAATGTCTAAATCAGAAACTGTCTCCAATATCCACAAGTGCGATATTCCTACACAATTATACCTCAGTGGCAAGCTTGGGATACCAGAGGCCATATTGTAACACTATGGAACTGTACAGAGTCGCCTTCAAGATGATGCATACTTTATGACAATCATGGGTGAGGATGGCTCCAAATCTCAACATTTATGTCTTAATAAATCAAAATTAACTAATGCATTTTAAGAAACATATTTATATAAAATAATTTTTGAAAATTGTATTACATTAACTTCTGATAAAAGTTATTTTAATTTTTTCTTAGGAATCTTTATGTGAAAGTTTCATCTAAACATGTCCCAAGACTCGTTCAAGTCCATCATGCTCGTCCTCATTCAAGCTGCCATGGTTAATGTACACTTTCCAATCAGTAAAGTGTGAAGGTGAGGGGAAGAAGTGTTGGAGCACTACGCTGATGTTTCCCATTTCATTACTGATGAAGCTTCTGAAGGGAATTAATTAATTTGATTGGTATTAATTACGATTACTTTGTTCTTTATAGTCAGAAAGAAGAAAAATTACATTGTAAGCATAATAACGGTTGATATGTTGATCCTAATTTTTTACTAGTTAATGATATCCATTTAAATTCTATTGCAATGCAAAATTCCTTATTTTTTGGGCTGCAAATATTTATGCATGCTTAAATAGTAGTTATATTCACATCAGTTTTCTTTGAATTTCGTCTGATACTCTTTCTTATTTTATCATTATTTTAACCTTCTTTATTTTAGTTAACTATAACTCTTAAACAGTAAATTACAAAATTAGCACCAAACCTTTCATCCTATAGCACAAATTCCAAATTCTGATCACCATAAACAACTTCCTGAAACTACAACTCCAACCACATCAGCCAACACTAACTTGATGGGAGGAAGGGAGTGAGTGGGGGCTATTGTTGACGAGAACGTGATGGTTCTGAAAAGTGATGGGTGAAAGGGTTTCAATTTTTGTTACTTGGAAGGAGAACTAGGGTAGGTTGAGAGGTTTTTTTTTTTTTCTTGATAAGGGATTTTTAAACCTAAAGGTTCTTATGGATAATGATAGACTATTGTTACTATTTTTACTGAGAAAGAAAACTATGTTGTAGAAATATGGTAAAGAAGGTAAAAGAGATTTGAAATCAATTTATTATCCTAATTTTGTAAGAATAGTCTTGCATGAAATGCTGGATTAGGATTGTAATAACAAGATCACATACATGTCCACCAACAAAAGCAATAAATCTCTGGGCTTTTTCTGTCTGCAACTCCATAGTTTCCTGGCCCACCCTATTTATCTTTAAAGTGGCAATTTTACCTTTCATGGAAGTAATTTTTGAATTACCTGTTCCATAAATTTTTCCAACCAAGTTTCCTGGTATTTTTGAAACATAATTTCCAGAATGGTTTTCTGAAATAAGATTTATGAAATAGGATTTTTAGGGTAAAACTAGGGATGTCAAAAAAATCCGTACCCGCGGATATCCGTGGATACAACCCGCAATGGATAGGAAACGGATATTAAAAATGGATACCCGATACCCGTGGGTACGGGTATTTTTGATACATGCATGTTAACGGGGTGGATACAGGTATTATAGTATCCGTACCCGTGGATACCCGTACCCGCTAAACTTTAATTCACAAAAGTACCCTTATATATATATATATATATATATTAGTAAAAAATATTCTGGCCTAATTTTATTCTAAGTTGTGCATCTTGTCTTCTGTCTTATTCTTCAAACTTCAATAGTATTGGTACGTTGTCTTCTTCCAAGTACACTTCTAACATTATTCTCTTTCCTTTATTTGAAATTGGGCATATACATCAAATCCTATATAGACAATAACGTTTATGGTATGCTTGTTGTCAAATGATGGAATCAAAATAAGAATACTTGGCACGTGGCAATTGAGGTTTATTATTTATTTATTTTGTTTATCTTTTAGGAATCAATTGGAGAAAGTGGACTTTTTGATCAAAACATTAATTAAAGAATTTTCATTGTGTTGAACGTCATTTTATATCTAATTTTATAATTATTTGGACTTGTATGAACTTGAGTTTATTTGAACTTTATTTAAAATTTATGACAATGATGTATTTTATTTTATTTTATTTGAATTTATGATTAAATATTTATTTTTTATTAATTTTGTAAATACCTGCGAGTACCCGTACAACAGATACCCGACGAATATGGGTACGGATACGGGGCAGATATTTATCTAGTGAATAGGGTACGAGGGAGCTACTACCCGTACCCTACCCGCCCCGTTGACATCCCTAGGTAAAACTTTTGAAATGAGATTTCCAAAATATATGAAATGCATTTCAAAATAAGTTTTTTAGAATAAAATTCTCACAAGTTTTCTAGAACATATATAGTATTTTTTTAATCAAGTTTTTTCAAAATAAAATTTCTAGTAAAATTTTCAGAACACATGAAATGCGTTTCGAGAAGAGTTGTTCGAATTTTTTTCTCATGAATATCAAGGTATGATCTCACTCTAAAACCTTATCTTTAGTTTTACATTTAAATGGATTATCTTGTCATCAAGTGGTGTGTATTACTCATTCTCTAATATTTGCAATGTTTTTTGTTTTCCTTTCCAATTTTTCTTTGTATAGGTCTAAGGTCATTGACCATTAGAAATGGGAGTTTCACACTTATTTATAAGATTGATCCATGAGGTTTAATTATTCTTGGTTTCATGTTATATTTGATTTCATTTGCATCAATTAAAATATCACTTCTGTTCATTTTTGTGGTTCAACCATACTGTTAGAACTCTTTTTGGTCAAGAAATTGAAAGACATAAAAGAGTTTCATACCTATTAATAGAGCTATCAAAATAGGTAAATTAAGCTAATTAATAAACAAGTTAAACCAATTAGATCCATTTCTTGGCAGGTGGTATGAGCTAAAGTTGTTGAACATGATCAAGACAAACATCAAATTTTAGGCTTGGATTATTGGTTGAATTAGAGGTAATGGTAAAATTTAATGAAGATTGTCATTGGACACAAATTTAACTCATCAAGGGTTATACAAGTCTAAAAGTGCTCTTCAAATAATGTAAAAGAAAATCAACACACAAAATGATGATATGATGAAGTTGAAACTAGAATAATAAAGAAGAGAACATAGATTAAAGTTTCTAGTACTTTCACAAATTTACTTTTGAGGAAAATGAAATGGTAAGTGAATTCTTTGTTCTTTTTAACGTATGTGTGTGTATTTAAGGGCATTTATTTGAGGAATGGGTGGGATATTCTCTCTAGGGAGAGGATGTAAGGGTGAATTTTGTAATTTGTTGATGTTTTTATCAAATTGTCCTACATGAGGGATCAAATTATCTTGCAAATACATGGATTGAGACAAATGTAAAGAAGAAAAATGAAATTACTAAAAATTGGGTTGAAATAAAATAGAATAAAATATGGATGTAAAACAGAGTGAAGTGAAGGGTTAGTTGGCAATGGGTTTTAGAAATTGGTTTGGGAAAAGTGAATGACTTGGTTGAGCTTGTGTTTGTGTTGGTGTAGTGAATCGGTGGGAGATAGTAAAGGATGAGCGGGGGGGGGGGGGGGGGGAATTGTGATGGGTAAGTATGATTGTTGAAGAAAGTTGGAGTCATGGATTTTAACACTATGTAACAAACATAAAGAAAAAGTGCTATTGCAGAGGGGGTTAGTGGAAGATAATGGCCACGTGGCAAAGGGAGAAGAAATGAGGCCAAGGCGTAAAAGTGTACATGTAGGGAGAGAGAACATAAAATAGCGTGATTTCATTTTGGAAAAGTATCTTGATGGTATAGGCCCTTCTCTCTTATTTCTTCTCTGAACTTTCTTTCACTCTATGCTATTCTTGTCCCTTCTCATCACTCAGGCCTGCTATTCGGTTATTGCAAGAATGGTACCTTAGGAAAGGCTAATTTGAGTGGTGCTTCTAGATTATTGTTCTCTTTTAGCATTTTCTTTGTATTTCTGAGTTTCTATAAACAGATTGAACTTAGTTGTTTCTCTGAAATAAATACAAGGTTGAACCACTGATTTATCACTATACTTGTTATTGTTCTACTGATTTTTTGCTATTATAGTGGTGCTTTCATTAGCTTCCATGGCGGAGAATACTAGAATGAAGGAGATGCAAGCTAAGATACGCATGAACGTTGTTCACCGTTTGGCTATGACAGTGAAAAAACTTAAAAAAATAATGGAAGACAAAGTTCAGGTGTAGGACATGAAAATGGAAGAGATTAAGCTGGCGTTACAGTAGTTGTTGCTCAACTCCACTAACCCGCATGGAAGTTCGTCGAACTCCAATTCCACCATGAAAGTATCTCCTCTAACCATGGTGCCTCAGAGCAGATAAATTTCTTTTGGTTTTCCCCATTATGATGGGTCTTCCTCTATTTTAGATTGGATCTTTAAGGCTAATAAATTTTTTCAGCACCACAACACATCAGATGACGAGAGGATCACAATTGCTTCAATGCACTTTGAAAAGGACGTAGTGCCCTAGTTCCAGATGCTACAAAAATTCCAGGCGGTGACTACGTCGACAGCTTTGACCCGCACATTAGAATCTCAATTCAGGCCTTCACCCTTTGATTGCCCTATGGCGGAATTGTTCAAACTACAACAGATTGGGTTTGTATTAGATTACTATTTGAAGTTCACTTCGTTGGTCAATCAATCTAAAGGATTGAATGATGAGACTATTCTCAACTATTTCATTAGTGGGTTACATGTTGATATCAAACGGGATGTCCTGACTTTATCTCCTCCAACTCTATTATGTGCAGTGGCATTAGCTAAGCTTTATGAGGATAAATATCTACCAAGTCAGAAGGTGTTTGTTTCTTCTATTGGCAAATTTTCCCATTCTGCTCTCACTAATTCTCTTAGTACGTCTATTTCCAAATTGGTTCCCAAAATTCATGTTCCCAATTCTAAGGGTATGTTACCACCGTTACTACCCGATCCTCCTTGACCAGCTCTAAAAACTTCTAATGTGAAGCGGATCAGCCCCGCTGAAATGCAACTTAGGATAGAAAAAGGTCTGTGTTATTTCTATGATGAAAAATTCTCTTTCAATCATAAATGTCCCAATAGACAGTTGTATGTGCTCCAATTAGTCGAGGATGACTCTACCGCAAGTGAACACATTACTAATGAATCAGTTGAATCTGCAGTCGTCAAGGTAGACGATCATCGTTTATCCCTGAATGCTTTAAAAGGTGGATTGGGTATGGGCACTATTAAATTCACGGCTCATGTTGGAAAAATGCATGTTAAAATTCTCATTGACGGTGGTATCTCAGACAATTTTTTACAACCTCGGGTGGAAAAATTTTTGAAACTTCCTATCGAGAAGGCTCCATAGTTTAAGGTGATGTTCGGCAATTGAAATTATATGCAAGCTGAGGGACTAATTCAGCAGTTGACTTTACAGGCACAAGGAGCAGTGTTCACACTTCCCGTATATGTACTTCCTATCTCAAGAGTTGACCTTACACTGGGGCAAGTTGGCTCAAAACCATTGGACCATATTTAGCACATTCACAACTTTACAAGGTGATAGTGATAATGGCCCATTCACGACTCAATTACACCACATCAGAAGAATGGTAAACACAAATGCAATTGTCGAACTTTATAGTATGAACCGGGGAACATCACTCGTTTCCCTTGTTGGACTTACCCGAGCACATGGCATCTGAATTAGCTCGGTTATTGCACACCTACACTACAATATTTAGCCATCCCATGGGTTTACTTCCAGAACGATCACATGTTCATTCCATTCCATTACTAACAGGTTCAAATCCTGTCAAGGTGAAACCATATCAATACCCTTACCGTCAAAAGGAGGAAATTGAATGATTGGTGGACGAAATATTGAGGGAAGGTCTCATTCAACCCAACAATAGCCCTTTTTCCTCTTCAATAATTTTGCTTAAGAAGAAAGATGGGTCGTGGAGGGTGTGTAATGATTATCGAGCCCTAAACACAATCACTATTAAAGATAATTTCCCCATTTCGATAGTTGATGAACTCATTGATGGATTACATGGAGCGTGTTACTTTTCCAAATTGGATTTACGATCTGGTTATCACCAAATATTGTTGAATCCAGAGGATAGTCATAAAACCACTTTTAGAACCCATCAAGGGTTGTATGAATGGCTCATCATGCCATTTAGACTTTCCAATGCGCCTACCACTTTCCAATGCTTAATGAATCAGATTTTCAGTGGTTTTTTGCAAAAAAAAAAAATGTGTTAGTTTTTTTACGACATATTAGTGTATAACACTAATTAGGAAGACTATTTGCAACATTTGGAACTTATTTTGCAGGTCCTGCAAAAGCATCAGCTATTTCCTAAATTCTCCAAATGCACTTTTGGAGTGCAACAAATTGGTTATTTGGGCCATACTTTATCAACATAGGGAGTGGCCACGAACATGAAAAAATTAGAAGCAGACACTCAGAGGCCTGTCCTTACAACTCTGAAAGAACTAATTGACTTTTTAGGCTTAGCTATGTATTATAGATGGTTTGTAAGAGGTTATGCATAGATTGCAGCTCCTCTCACGGACTTGCTGAAGAAGGATGCTTTTAAATGGTTCGCAACAATAGCCAAGGCTTTTGACGAATTGAAATTAGCACTCACAATAGCTCCAGTGCTAGCTATTCCTAACTTTGCTTAACCTTTTGTGTTAGAGACGGATGCCTCAGGATCGGGAATAGGAGCTGTCTTAAGCCAAAATAAGCATCTTATTGTCTAACAAGATGCAAAATCAATCTGCCTACGCTAGAGAGTTTTATGCCATCATAGAATCCTTGTCTAAATTTAGACATTATCTACTTGAACACAAATTTGTTATTAAGACTGACCAACAAAGTTTGAAAGAGTTGTTGGAACAAAGGTTGCAAACCTCATAATAACATCAGTGGCTCCCTAAGTTTTTCGGCTATGATTTCACCATTTAGTACTTGCCTGGGAAAAACAATGTCACAATTAATGCGTTGTCTAAGAGTCTTCAAATAGCTTGGTCAGAACCATTAAATCAGTGGTTGTTATCAGTGTTTGAGGCTACCAAAAGAGATGAAAAATTGATGAAAATATATACAGATTGCCTTAACAGTGGGGGGCAGAAGTTGCTATTATGCAGTACAAAAAAATGTGGTACTCTGGAAGGGCATAATTATGTTGTCTAGGGAAGAGACTTTAACGAGAAGTATTATGTAGGAATTTCATACATCCAAAATTGGGGGCCATGCTGGAATTCACCACACTATGGCTCGAATTGGAGTTCAATTTTATTGGCCAAAAATGCGCAAAAATATTACCAAGTTTGTGTAGGAATGCGTGATATGTCAACCGGCCAAAACATCACAATCTCTACTAGCAGGATCACTCCAACCACTTCTCCAAAAGGCACTTGGAAGGATATAGCTATGGAATTTATCACTTCGTTGCCGTTATCGCAAGGTTATGCTAACATCATGGTGGTCATTGATAGATTATCTAAATTTGCACATTTTATTCCCTTGAGACCGGGGTTGAATAGCAAGTTGATGGCTGAGGCTTTCATTCAAAACATTGTTAAGTTATATGGGTTTCTAAAGACTGTAGTGTCAAGTAGAGATCGAGTGTTTATTAGCAATTTTTGGAGACAATTGTTCAAAGCTCAAGGTACTACCTTAGTCATGACATCAACTTACCATCCACAATCAGATTGCCAAATTGAAAATTTAATCAAAACGTTGGAGATGTATTTGAGATGCTTCGTTTTTTACCATCCTAAGCAGTGGGTCACTATGTTACCATGGGCTCAATATTGATACAACTCTTCCTTCCACCATAGAATAACAATGTCCCCGTATCAAGCTATGTATATGAAACCTCCTCCCACCATCATTAGCTATGAACATAACAATCAGGATTCTCATGATCTCAGGGATAGTTTGAAGGCTCTAGATGCTCTTTTAAATAAATTGAAGCAGCCACTAACACAAAATAAACATTTTATGTCTGCAATTTTACGTCTGACCCACTAGAATCGGACATAAAAAATGACTGGTGCCCTAGGGTCAGACGTAAATCTCGTTTTTTATGTCTGATTGCACACGCCACACGTAAATTTACGTCTAGCATCTTAGGGTCAGATGTAAATCTTGTTTCTTACGACTGATTGCACATGCCGCACGTAAATTTACGTGTGACGCGTTAGAGTCAGACATAAATGTTAAAACATAAATTCCTAATCTTCTTCCCAACAGCATCGCAATTGTGCGAGAAAGCGAATTTGTGATTTTGTGACTGCACCACTGTTTCATCGCGTGATTGATTGTTGAAAGGTTTGTTTCTTTTTTGATTCCATTTGGGTACACCTCCATTTACGTTGAAACTCCCAATTTTTCGCAGGCACAACGATAGCAGTTTGATGGAAGTGCAACGACAGAGGACTGTGGTTGGCAACGTCACAAAGGGTGTTTGCTCCTGGTACGATGCCTCTCATGTGTTTTTTCAACAGTTGTTTAGAGATGGATCTACGGTGTGGTTGGCATCTTTGTTTTTGGCAAGATGGAGTGTTGCAGGAAGTGGATCAACTTCAGCAAGTGCTTGTTATGGCTGGTGGTTGATATGCGCGGTGAAGGGCTATTTGATCATGTGGAGGTGGTGGTGCTCCGACGATTGCGTCGTGGTTGCGTGGTGACTTCGTGGAGGACCTACGGTGGTCGGTGCAGATTTGTCGTGCGGATGGGCTGTAGTTGTTTTTGCATTTCGCATGGTTGGTTGACAATGCAAAAGCATGAAAATTAATCAAAAAAATCATGCGTAAAAATTTACGTATGACATTGTGTATCAGACGTAAATTTACGTTTGTTAATGCATAGTTAGACGTAAATTTACAACTACCGTTACTACGTTTGACCTAAACCATACGAGAAAAGCAAAAAGCGTCGGACGTAAAAGACCTTTTTTGTGTTAGTGAGCAACTCCATCATTCTTAAAATTATATGAAGCTCTAAGCTGGTAGGAAACGAATGGATGTGCAATTGGAGGTGGGTGACTTTGTCTTAGTCGAATTGCAGCCTTATGGACAACATTCAGTTATGCTAAAAAAGAACAACAAATTACGTTTGCAGTATTTTGGCCTGTTTAATATCAGTAAGAGGATTGGCCAGGTGGTTTACAAATTGATTTTACTTGATTCGGCCAAGATTCATCCTGTGTTCCACATTTCCTTACTAAAAAAGTTTTGGGGAGACATAACTCACACTAACACAAAAAAGTCTTTTAACGTCCGATATTTTCGACCTTTGACGTCTGCCCAAACACCAACGTCGTACTGGGTAACGTTAAAATAACGTCGGAAAACAAAACATACGTCACTTAACGTCGGGGTAATAGGGGTCCGACGTTATCCAACGTCGGGGCCAAAAGCAGCAGACGTCAATTTTCGCGCTAAATGGAACCAAAAACAGAGCAATTTGACTTCTGTTGGGCTCTGACAGACGTTAAATAACGTCGGCCACAGTAAGCTCAAACGTTAAATAACGTCTGTCAGAGCACCACCAGACGTCAATCTGCTCTGTTTTTTTTTTTAATTTGATTGTTTTCACAACATTCCCACACCTGAAAATCAACAAATTTCCAGAACAATTTCATAATAATTTCAGCACAATTATGGAGTTACAGTTATATCTAATAATACTTAAGTTTCAACATATATTCTAAACTAATATACACAATTCCCATTAATCTTCTTGCTTGTTACACTAAACATTACAAATAAAATAAACACATATCAAAGTCATAAGTTGACATACAAAAATTAA
>Ga0209589_1007611_pt1 | contig 17317 bp, 6 predicted proteins | sample CowpeawhiteBW_FD_187525 | JGI IMG/M metagenome (GOLD analysis project Ga0209589, IMG submission 187525) | Root nodule microbial communities of legume samples collected from California USA - Cow pea white BW (SPAdes) (version 2) | ecosystem: Host-associated > Plants > Roots > Nodule | place: USA...
TTTAACCTATTGAAAAACCATTCAACAGATTAAGAACACACCAAAGACCAAACAACATCTAATTAATGCTTTAAGGTCTACAACATGAATTACAAACTACAAGTACACTTTCTTAATGATGTAATTACATGGAGAGCACATGTTCCAGCCTTGATCACCATGGATATCATCAAATCTCCTTTCCTTCATCAATGTAGGCTTCATTCCAATGTTTATGGCTTCAAGATAGTTCAAAAGAGCTTCCTTCAATCTTCATCAAATCTTCAAGAAGCAAACCACCTTGGCTTCTCATGTCAACAAAAAATACTTTTGCTAATTAAGGGTTTTACTTGTCCAATGAGTCTACATAACTTAGAAATATCAATAGAGATTTTAGTGATTCAAACTAATTCTATTTGTGTGTTTTCACTCATTACTCACGCCAAAAACACTACATTCAGTTTAAAATTGACCTCATATAAAATCGATTGGCTCAACTAATATATCTAAAAAATAATAATGCTCACACAATATTACATCTTCTTCAAAAAAGAAAAATCATATTCAAATATACAAATCAATCAACATCAATATTCAACAACATAATCACTCAAATCATTTAGTTGATCATATTAGTACAAATTAAGTTCGCTTCCCTCGCCTGAAATGTTTATCCTCAAAGAAATTATTCTAAATCCAAGTACAAAAGCTACTCAAAATTTAGGAACCTAGAGCAAGGTATCCAAATATAAAAAAATTTTAGTATATGGTAAAACGAGTTGAAAGGGTCACGTTTCTCAACTGTCTTTGTTAAGATTGATGACAAAATCATAGAAAAAATAAGAATAAAAGAAATCTATAAAGTAAACAGAAACTTACTCTATTTGAAAATAAGATCGATTAGAATGGAGCCTTGGGTCCTCAACTATGATGAGGCGTGATCAGATTTCGAAATAGACAAGCTATGAGAGAAGAAAAGCTAGAAGGAAGAGAGAAAAGAAATTAGAGAGATAGAGGGGGTAAAGAAGAAAGAAAATGGTTGGGGTGGGGGAAAGGCAGTGTGACAATAAATGGATGAAAAAGTTTTAAAATGTTATTGATCAATTATGTGGACATGTATATATGAATTTAAAATTACATAATTTATTGAATTGATGTGTGATATGTTCAATTGGATTGGTTGAGTCACATTCCTATGCATATCATATTAACATTGGCTACATTTGTAAGTATTAAGGAAACAAATCTATGATATAACAAAGATATCTTAGCTAGGGTTTAAATCACATAAATTATTGTTAAAGCAAAGTCTAATAGCTTCATATTTTTGATTAAGTGTTTGTCAGAACAACGTACAAAACATGAAAATGTTTCTTTTGAAAGATGATGAATTGTGAAAAGCAACAAACTTCGTAAATCACAAGTGATATGACACTTTGCAGTCTTCATGCATCTTATAAGTGAACACTTTAGCAAAAGATAAGTGGATAAAATATTTAAGCTTACATTATACCTAACAAAAATATTCTTCAAGCTTATTACTTTATTATAGGGAATGTCATTGTCTTTTATCTATCCAAATGATTTACAATGCATAAGTCTACATCAAGATTACTTAGGATACAAGCTAAGGTTGTTTTGTTTCAATAACCATTTTGACACAAGTTTATGTCAACTCTAGTCTAACTACTTATCTTTTATGGTATTTGCTTTTACTTATTTTGAGTAAAAGGTTCTCTGACGTAGTACTTATAAGTACTTCCAACTATTAAGATCTTGCTTGAAGAAGAGATTGACATTTAATGCTTCATGGGTCACATTCAATGCATCCCTTTGTCCATGCTTATCAAGCGCTAAAAGATGGAGGTATATGAGTTCAAAGCTCTCAACAACCATAAAGAGATTTATGATTCTTTTTTCCAAGTTTTATATAAAGCTATGTTTTGAATAAAAAGAGAGAAGTGAATGATTGTTAAGTGTCAAAACCTTACTAAAATATTTTTGTGCTATTAAAAGCTTTTTAGACAATGTTGTTGTGTTCATATAGAAAATAAAAGAGAGCTCATATATTTGTATACTACATACGACATTAACACTCTTTAATAATACTCAAGTTGTTTAACTAGGAGTGACTACATTCCAAAATATACTTGAATTTTTAGCCAAGAGTAATTGGGTGTAAAAATAAAACTTTTAGTTATTAGTTAAGAATGACTACATTATTTAGAAGTAGGTGTAGTTTATGTTATCAAAAGAATCGATATTAGAGATGTCAAATTAGGTTCAAGCCAGTATGTCAACTTGACTTATCATGGGTTTGAATTGGGTTGGGTTAAACAAAATTTAGTCTTTTTAAATGTGGGTTAAACTAAACCTGTCTCATTTAAGTCTTATTTAACATGCAGGTTAAACAACTTCGAGCCATGTTAGAGGTGGGTTTACCTATAACCTACCAACAACAACCCTTTATTATTATTTTTTACCACTTTTTCGTTTCGTAACTTTTATTATTGTAATTATTTACTAGTTCTAATTATTTAGGTTTGTAATTTGATTCTTTTAAAGGCTATAATATTGTTTAATAATGTTTGAATATCTTTTAATACTTAATTTATTCTTTTGATCAATTATATAGGTTAACATTTTAATTTTTAAGTGTTATCTTTATAATAATGTTTGATGCAATAGGTGAACACTTTTATTATATTGCTTTAAATAGATGAAAGTCAATCTACTTTGGTTGTATTATAATAAATCCATAAAATAAATAAATGGAGAGAACAAAATATCAACAAGTCAATTAACTCACTAATTTGTGATTAGGGATGACAAATAAACTCGTCTCGTGGATATTGTTTGAACACATCCCTATTTTGACAGAGAATCTCCGTATTGATTGGGTATGAGTATGAGGAATACCTGACTTTTTTAAGTAGGTATGGGGATGTTCATATCAACCCCGTTCCCGAAACCATACATGCCATATCTCCGTCTCCGTTTAAATTATTAAAATACTCATAGTCTATTAAGTAACTTTATATATTTTTAAATTTTATCAACTAGATTTCTTTAACGTTTGTAACTTTAATAAATGTTTTAGTTATGATTAAATTTTATTTGATATTCAAATGTGAAATGTATACAATTAATATTTGATAAAAATTAATTAATTGATATTAAAATAATAAGAAAGTGGATATGGAGATATGTATGAGTATATACCCATTGTTTGGTAGGGATGAGGATGTGAAAGAAGTTTAATATCCGTTAAGTTTATGTATGATGTTGAATGTTTTCTTTGGGGATGGACATTGGATAGTAAACTCATCCCCGTCCTCTTATCATCCCTACCTTGTGATGGGTCAAATGGTGTTACAAAATGTTTGGCTCAAAAAAAAAAAAACAAGTGAAATTAAATTGACTCATTTTTATTTAACTCGTAGTGGACCAACACCTATAAGTCAAATTAACTCATTTTGTCACCCCTATATATTTGTTCATGCTACATTAATAAAGAAAGAGAGATTTAGATTTGAAAATGTTTGTTTTTGTTCACTTATCAAACGATATATTGTGTTCAACCATCCCATTTATGTGTTTTTGTATGTTAAGAAGCCGGGTGTCAATATATGTCTTTTTGAATATTTTTTTATATTGAGATTTAAGTATTGATGTTTGATGATTAATAGAATGAATGGAAGTTTTAGATTGTGAGATTGATTTAAACCTACCAGGTGATTATCATGATTGCAGGTTCAAGAGTTGTGAGATTTAAATGTTATAATTAATAGAATGAAATGGTTGAATTATTTTGTTATTGTCAGCATACTAAGTGGTTGCATTTGATACGGCGTCATTACAGGTCAAGAGTTGATTTCTTTTTAAAAAAATTAAGATAATGAATCATGTTACGATTTATATATATATATATTCTACTTATTACTTTTAAAATGTTTTTTTATTTTATAAGTAATCGTATATGGAGACTAATTTCCTTTTATTAAATTCAACTCTATCGATTTAAAAATATCTGTAAAAGTTTATTCAAAATATAATTACGGAAAGATAATTAAAATGAATTAAATTTGACGAGTCAAATTTGTACTAAAACAAATTAAGTAACGATGAATTATTCAATTTTCATAATAGCATGTTGAAAATTATATTGAGTTAAGTTGACTCACTGTATTATTTTTGTTTTTAATTTTTTTATGGAATATTAGCTAGATATCGTTTGATAACATAAATGTTTCATGTGTTATGTTATTTGGTTTTCTCTACATTTATTTAACTTATGATTGGATGTATAACCAAACAAACAAATATTACTAATACAATGTAGCAAGATAATATTCTTATAATTGTAACATTATTTTAAGATCATTCGTTTGTATTTAATTTATTTTATTTTATTGCTCAACTTAAGAGTTACTCATTTTTCGTATTTTATTTAAAATAAATTCAACTTTAAATATAATTGACATCGAGTTCAAATGACATTTTGAATCTAACTTTCTGACCAATTTAATTCAATGACGTATCATATTAAACTTTTAACTTTTATGCATTCTACCTCTTTGTTAAAATTTTAATGGAATAATGACGTATTACTCAATAATCACCAAATCACTATTTTTTACAAAATTTTATGATTTTGATATTTTGTTTCAATTTTTTCATGTCCGTTTAAAAATTAAACTAATAGGAAAAGCGTGTAAAAATTGAAAACTTGATGATCAAAAGTGTAACATCCCATTTAATTATTAAGCAAAATTAAAGGAAACGTCGCACAATACTAGTACCGTAGCGTAGTCCTGGGGTCCTTAACACAACCCCTACAAAACCTGGGCACACCATAATGCCAAAGGAAAGCTGAATACAAACCTAACAGAGAGTATAGCGTAGAAATGCATAAAGAGATACATGGGCCATAGCCCTAAAGAAAACATGAAGAAAAGCTCCAGCCCAGATGGCTAAGTAGCGGAATCGTCATTCCCTGGTTGACCACGAGAACTTCGCCCATCTGCTCCCATCAATCAAATTGATGATCATCGCAAGAAAGAACAACCACATACAATACAACCATACAACAAAACGGGTAAGCTAGAGCCAACAACATATTCATCATACAGTCAAATATATTTTCATCATCCCATATCCATATAACAACCAAACATGTTATGACTCTTCATTCAATACACTACGACTCGACTCGACTCATCCGGATACGTATAACTTGGTCGGATTCAGCAGATGCTTGCACTTGTGGTGGATACCTCTGCTCACCCCCGAGCTGCTTGATCCTGAGCTATGTAATACAAGTGTTACGATGAATCAAATTTCCCTCACCACAAGGTTAGCCCTTACTGGATTTCAGGCCTCCTGCTACTCTCACCACAAGAGTCAGTCCGCTCTAGGTGAGACTACTGGCTCCTCAGAGTGTCAGGATGCAACCTTATCTTGAATCCTTACCTAGTTATACAGATGGGGCACCACCATGAACACCCACTACCAGGGCCATGGAATTACGTCCCGACCACTGAAGCGCGACCTTGAAAGCCTCACCTAGAGACCCCCAAGGAATTATGCACTGACACATACAAAACATAATCACGCAGTCCAAACAATATTAACCATGCACGCATACCTCAATTGTGCCAACCTTTAAAGTCCAAGCCTTTCCTGATCCAGGCCCAACCCATTTCAATTCATCATAACCATTAATACTCATAAGACCTCAACTCATCTCATTTTCATGCCATGTTAACAATAACCAACTCACGTAGTTCACATGCCAACTTTCATACCAGACCCATCACCCACGATTCATAATTCATACCAAGCATGCATAATACCTCATTATATACTTATTTCTCATCACACAATTCACACCCAAATCAATAGCAATCATCCAAAAATACACAAACACCCAAACAACGTATTGCCTCGCCCAACCCCTCGCTCATGTTGAAGGGTCTAGCTCAAGCGAGACGTGCTCGCTCAGGCGAGCCCCCTTCGCCTAGGCGAGGGCTCGAAAAGGAGAGCAGGAGCACATGCGCGGTGTCGCTTAGGCGAGACCCCTCTCGCTTGGGCGAGATGCTCACTCGCTCAAAACGTCGAGCTGGTCGCCTGGGCGACCTTTCGCGCAAAAGCCCTAGGCGAGCTCCCTGTTTATCTCGCCTAGGCGAGACTGACCCGCTTGGGCGAGATTTACAGGTCTCGCCACTGGTTCATCTGGAACAGCCATGTTTTTCAAACCAACCAAACATACAGAGTGTTCTCACGCATCAAATCGAAAGATTAAACCATACAAGCAGCAACTAACTCAAACACAGACTGAAACGACTGGAAACTAAGAACTCTAACTTCCCGTACTTGGAAAAACTTAGCGAAGACCCCTACTACGTGACCACGAGTACGACAGCTCCAAGGATGCACTACAGGGCTGCGGTGGTAGTGGAACAGAACCAGACAAATGGGTTAGCCAGGACTCTTACAACAGATCACGAAAAGGTTACAAAAAGGGAGCTAGCATGAACTCGAAAGTCACTTACATGGAGTAACGGAATTTCCTGGCTCACGTAACAGCGGAGGCAGAACCCTAGCAGAGGGGGGTTGACGGCTGCGACTCAAGGTTCTGTGAAAGAGTGGAAAAATGAGACTTTAGGGAAACCGAAAGGGACTTTATCTACTGGACCAGTCCTTTAGGCCCACTTACAAGGGCAGCCCCTTTTGTTTAGGCCTACTAAAGTTTGCAAAATAATAATATATGTGTAGAAAAATGTGCAACTAAATATTTTATAAATAATTTTTGTTCATAAATTAGTTTAATTTTCATGTAATTTATTATAATTTTATTGTTAATATAAAAATATTTCATTAAACGAAACAAACTTTACTTTAACGACTTCTAAATACATTAAAGAGGCTCTTTAGTTATTTATTTAGTCAGCAAATATATTTAATTGACAAAAACAATGTTTAAATTAGACACGAAGTAAAAGTTAAATTAAGATTTAAATTCTATTTGCTTCTATTTTTTCGTCAAGTTCGTTTCGTATTTTTTTTTTCATGTTTAAAAAGGTTTAATTTTTTTAATTTTGTTTTCTTTATGACGATATTTAAATGTTTACTGGAAGGTAAATAATGTGTTACTTATCAATTCATGATTTTTTTATTTTCTATTTTTTTTTTAACTTTTTTAATTTAAAAAAGTTGTCTATATATCAAGTCAGCATTATGTCACATAACAATGTCAATGTCAATGTCAGGTGTCAAGTCAGTGTCAAGTTAGTATAAGTGTTATGTGTCATTGACAGATGTTACGTGTCGGTCTCTAATATTCAATTTCATCTTAATTTTTGTTAATTTTGTTTAATTCAATATCAGATTTTGTTTAATTCAATTATAATTATTTCTAAATAAAATAATTTTTTTCCTCTTCAAATTGAGACCAAAATTAATTTTTATACAAATGTTACACCGAATGTGGTTAACTTAGTTCTCATTATCTAGAAAACCAAAATCACTAGCATTACAAAAAAAGTTACAAATATAAATAAACTTTTTTATCTTTTTTATTTGGCACAAACTAAGTTTATCTATATTATTTTATTCTATTTCGATAACTTATTTCGTATTAAAAATAAAAATAGTTTCATCTTTACATATTGATGAAACTTTTTTATAAAAGCAAATAATAAAAGAAATGTATAAATGATTTATAAAAATGGGAGAAATTCATAACGCATAATTAAAAAAATCATAAAAATATAAATTTTGATAATGCATTTCACGATGTTATAATATTACCATGTACATAAATATAAGGCTTAAATGTTATATTGAGATGCATATTGAAAATGTGAATTTTAATAAATATTTCCGTAAAATATTTATATAAAAATTAAATTTGGTTTCAATTTGGTAATGAAAAAAATTGTTTCATTTGAAAAAAATTCTAACTAAACTGAATACAATTAACGAAAATTGAGACTCAATTTAACAAATTGACAAAAATTATGACTAAATTGAATATAAGACATTAACATGTGACACTTATATTGACTTGACATGTGACACGACATTAACTTGACATGTGATTTTAACATTATCATATGGCACAATGTTGACTTGACACGTAGACAACATTTTTTAAAAAGTAATTTAAAAAATCAAGAATTGATATGTGACACTGACACACTCTGTTCACTTCTGTTAGTGATTTAAGTGTTGTTACCAAAAGGGATCAAATTGACTAAAATTGACGAAAATTGAAATCTTATTTTAAAAAAAATACAATACGCAAACTTGACAAAAATAGAAACCAAAAGGTTTAATCACACGGAATGTCTCCGTTTTCGTTACAAAATCTCAATTGGGTCCTCAACTTCAAAGTTATTTCAATTGGGTCCTATTTTTTAAAAAAATTGTTCCAATTTGGTTATTTCTGATAGGATGTTATTGACGACGTTAATTGTGTGTCACATGCCAGTTCGTGATTTTTTTTGTTATTTAAATTTGTTTTAAATTTTTAATTTGTTTTACTTTTTTTCTTAAAAAAATAGTTGACATGTGTCAAATTAGAGTTTTGCCACATGTCAGCTTGTGATTTTTTTAATTTTTTTAATTTTTTAAAAATTAAAAAAAATGCCACGTGTCAAAATATGGTTTGCCACGTGTCATGTGAAAAATCTCGATTTGGTCCCTGTATTTGTTATTTGTCTCAATTTAATCCTAATTTCTTTTTAAACTGGAGTAATTTCATCCCTTCCAAATTGAGACCATGTTTATCTTTTATATTAATATTATAATTATATTTTTAGTATAATAGATATTTTTTAACTAAATTAAGTTTATTTAAATTGAAATTTTGAATTTGAATTTTATAACTTATATGAAACTATTTTAAAATTTTACATTTGAATTTATAAAGTTGTTTATAAATTATTAAAATAATTTTTTTAAATATCGTTCAATGCAAAATTTAAATTTAAATAAAATTAATTTGGTTAAAATATCTATTATAATAAAAATATCATTATAATATTGATATAAAAGTTAAATTTAGTATCAATTCAGAAGGGATGAAATCACTTCGGTTTACAGGTTTACATATAGATTAGAACTAAATTGAGACAAAATAACAAATATAAGAACTAGAGATGTCAAGATGGGTTTCAACCCGTGAGCCAACCTGACTCACCACAGGTTCGAGCCGGGTTGGGTTGAGAAAAATTCAACTTTTTCAAAAGTGGGTTGAATTCAACCCGGCTCACTTAACCCACGGGTTAAACGGGTTCGAGTCGGGTTGAAGGTGGGTTGGCTCACTTAACCCACTAACATTTTTTTACAATTTTTTTTTAAATTTTCTTTTAATTTTTTTAATAATTATTTACTACTCCTATTATATTTGTTCACAATTTCATATTTTTAAATACTAGAATGTTGCTTAATTATATTTGAATTATTTGAATGTTTAATTAATTTGATTGTCAAATTATATATATGTTGATACTTTAATCTTTAACTATAATCTTTATAGTAAATTACTCAATTAACCGTCTTATAAATAATTTTTTTCTAAATTAGCATGAAAAAATGTATAACTTTTTTTATTTATATTTTGTTGAATAGCATGACAGAAAATTTGTAATATTAGTCATGATTTCTTAGACTAATGGATACTTTCTTTGGAAATAATTCTTCACATATTGGTGGTGAGCATGATCAAAACATTGGTTCTTGATTTTACTATGATTGTCATCTCATGGATTACTTTAAAATTTATTTAAATATTTGAATACTAAAAAACAAAAAAAAAAATTAAGTGGATTGGTGAGCCAACCCACTTAACCCACCAACCCGTGGTGGGTTGAGCCGGGTTACAAAATTTCTGGCTCACCAGAAAGTGAGCCGGGTTGGGTTCACTCATTTTGAATCCGGCTCGTGGTGAGCCAACCCGTTTGACATGTCTAATAAGAACCAAATCGAAATTTTTCACATAAATAATTGACACATGACAAAACCATATTTTGACACGTGGCAGTTTGTAAAAAAGAAATCACAGGCTGACAGGTGGAGAAAACCCTAATTTGACACGTGTCAATTGTTTTTTCAAGAAAAAAAAGTAAAAAAATTAAAAAATAAAAAAATAAAAAACAAATAAAAAAAATTACGAGTTGACACGTGACACATAGTTAACATCGTCAATAATACCCTAACGGAAAGGATCAAATTGAAACAAAATTTTAAAAAATAGGACCCAATTAAGATAACTTAAAAATTGAAAAATCAATTAAGATTTTGTAATAAAAACGAAAACATTATGCGATTAAATCAAACCAAAATAATATTTAAGCATTAACTTAAAATATACATTTCTCTCCCTCTCATTCTCTCTAAAGTCAGGTAACTAGTTATTTTTTAATTTTGCAAGAAAGAATAAGGAAATGGAAATACAATCATTCCTCCAGGTGAAGAGGTCTCAAAATTTGTTGACTCTCACTTCTTGTTAACGAAATGCTATTTATAAAACTAATAAAAAAAATTTATAACTCTTCTCCTCGAATATAGAGACGCTAATGTCTCTTGAGTAATGTCATTATTTTCCCATAACCTCCCTCGATATTTTATTAAGGAAAGTTGAAAATAAAAATAAACGCATTTAACATATTATACAAATAAAAGAAGTTAATATTTTTAGGAAAGAATAATATATAATATGCTATTTTTTAAAATAAATTATAAAATCTCTCTATGTCTATTTCTTTCGCTCTGTATATAGGAGAAATACTAATAACACTATCAATGATACTCTCTTTTATTACGCTAAATTCCAAGATTTATTAGGAAAAGTGAGTTTGCTTACTTTAAGCTGAAACTCAAATTTATATTTTAATTAAAATTTTAATTCATTCATGTATTAATATTTGTGTTGGGTGATTAAAAAATATCTTTATTGACTCAATTAATAAATGAAGAGTCTCTTTTGGTATAAAAAATAAAAAAGACAACTACAAAAAAGTCTTTGATTAAAAATCGAAATTAAATATAATTAGTGACTATAGTGACGAATTTAGATATAATTACAAAATTAAAAATTATTTGTTATTTAAATTGTCATTATTATGAATAAAAAAATTATAATTGGTTGAAATAATTACTGAATAATTAATTAGAAACTAATTTAAAAATTAATTCATTAGACGAAATCTTAGTAATTAAATTTTAGTGACCAATTTCTTTTTATAGTCAAACTCTTTGTAGCTAATTTTAATCATCAATTTAATAATAAATTATAATTTTTATTTATAATAATGATTATTTTAGTAATCAATAATGGTTAGTTATGTAAATTAATATATAAATATGTTGTTATGGTTATTAAGAATTATTGGTCATAAAATAAATTAGTATTTAAGGATATTGAAGAATTTTCTTTCGGTAGATAAAGAGTTTCTTCCCAGTGAAATAAAATAAAGTTTATTTCGTATACTAAAATAATTTATATTAAGAATAAAATGTTAATAAGAAATAGACGAAAATTAAACTAATTAATGAAAAATATTTCTGGTTATATATGTCATTAGATAATTAATGAACTCTTTCGCGGATTATATGAGGTAGTTAGTTATCAATAAAAGAAATTCTCTAACGTGGGGTTTAGAAGGTACGGAAAAAGTCAAATTTATATTTAAAAAATGAATTCATGACTATGTTAACTTTATATTAATCTCGTAAGACTTTGAATTTGAGGTTTATATTTTTTTTTTCTTGTTGTCTTTTTTTTTTCTCCTTTCTTATTTGATTTCATTATTTTTATTAGCAATTTTCTCTTTAATTATCTCCTTCCAATAATTGCTTGTTTTCCAATTTCAATATATTTTTTTAACATTTTCAAAAGGATATATCTTACTAACTTGAAGTTAGGTCAATACTGAGAATTTTTATTTAATCAAAATTCAATTTAGAATAAGTTCATTTTGGTGTCTAAAATGTTATAGTTATTAATTATTGGGTTAAGTATGTTTTTAGTTCCTGAACCTTGATCTGAAATTGGAATTCGTCACTGTCCAAAACTTCAATATATTTTGGTCCATAAACTTTAAAAATGAATGAATATAGTCATTTTAACTCAATAACGTTAACTTCTTTTGAAGTGTCGAACATATTTCTCACTAGATATTGAACCAAGAATGTGTTAAACAATGTAAAAAACTCAAATACTACTACAAAAAACATTCGACACATAAAAAAAAATCAACATAATTGGGTTAAAAGGACTATATTCATTTATTTCAAGTTTATGGACTAAAATATATGAAAGTTTCAGACAAGAACGAATTCCAATTTTGAGTCAAAATTCGGGAACTAAAAACATACTTAACCCTTAATTATTTGATTCTTCGAGTACTTTAAGGTTTCATTCGTCTTCTCACTTAACAAATATTATAATCTCAACGTATTTGTCTAAGTGTTTTGATTGTTTATTGACACTTCCAAATGTTTCTAGAAGTTTTGGTATTTTGGAATCTAAGTAACTTGCAGGTGATATTATTAACTACTTTGAATTATAAGAGCGTCAGATCATGATCATTAAGGTTGTGAGAATAAAAAATAATATATTTTATTATTATTATTATTATTATTATTAATATAATAAAATCATTATGTAATTTAATGATGAAGGTGTAATTTATCAATTATAATTATAAAATAAATTATACATCTAATAGATTATATTTTATTTTTTTCTTCAAATTATTGAGTCGGTTAATAATTAAATCAAATCTAAAATTTTCAGTTATTTATTTTTTAATGTAAATAATCATATTATTTTTTAATGTAAATAATCATATTGTATGTAAAAATTTTATTTTACATTTTATTTTTCAATCTTGTTTTGATTAATCATTAGAGAAAAAAAATTCTTATCAATTAAAATATATTTTCTATTTTTAACAAAGAGACATAATTAAATATGATTGGTAAATTATTCAAATTTGAATGGTTAAAAACATCTACAATAAAATTGTGAAGTTGAATTTTTAAACTAACTTTCTTCTGAATATGATTTAAAAACTTAGTAACAAAATTATTAATTGATAGCAAGTAAACAAGTAAAAAAATCACGATAAATATATCTTTCTTTATATTTTTAAATTCTATAATTATTTGAGTTTTATCTCTTAAATTTTGAATACTTCAAAATTTTGAAAATATATTAGTGTAGTTTAATAAAGAAATGAAGAAGTAAAGAATTTGGGAGAAGCCCCTCTACAAACAAAGCTCTACCACTTATAAGTGAATTTAATTATGATTATGGAGTATGATTGTTATTCGTTTGGTTGAAAATGTACTTGGGTATATTTGTATTCAATTAGTGAATCTTGTGTTTGCATAGTATCGACTTGGATATTGGGTTTGAAAAGGTCAAGGTGAGTTGTATTGATTATAGTAAATAAATTGTGTCCATGTAGTAGGTAAATGTAGTAGATATTATGTACAATGTACAAAATTATTTTTTTAAAGGAATTTAATTATATCACTTAACTATGATTTTATCATGTTTTAAGTGTTGAGTAACTATATTTTATTTGATTTAGTATACATGTGAATTTGATTGAAGAACGATCTATTATTTAAAACTAAATAGGAGAGCTAACATTGATAATTTTAGGTTGTGAATTAGTTATGTGAATGTTGGATGCTGTATCAATTAATTTTAGTGTAGAATAAGTGAGTCAAGTCACAATAAAATAGTGATACTTGAGTTGTTATACTCTTAAATAGAGAGTTGCATAATCATTATTGTTAGCACAAGCAATTTTGGTACAAGGATTTGATAAACCAAAGTGCATGAGATAATATGAGGTTGATGAAGATTCATGAAGATCCATTTAATGATCATGTTTTATTGTGTTAAATCTAGAAATAAATAAAGTGAAGAATATGATGTATACTGTAACGTCTCGGCTGGATATTACTAATTTAAATAAAATGAAGTAAAATAATATTAAATATGCCATTATTATTCAAAGTTCTTTTCCACAAAGCGGGAAAATTAAAACCTTAATAAAATGTCTTGAAATTCAAAACCATAAATTAAACTCCAGGTTTACATAGTTAAAAACTGATCAACTAAATGTTTACAAAATAGTCAAATATAATCTATAAAACTTCCCAAGCTAGCCCCTCTCAAGTTCTAAGCATCACCAGCTCCACCTGAAACAATGTCTGCTCCCGTGTAACAAATTACACGATCATCGCCAAACACACACAGAAAGGGTGAGCTCACGTGACAATATAAACGTATACTTTAATACATAGAAATTCAACCCAAATTACTTTATTTTAGCCAATACTTAACCAAGAAACCTTACTGCCCTAAGGTTTCCAACCCACAATTTCTTGACCATGGATCCAAGATATACATGCTTCCACGAACCTGTCTGCTCGTGGTCCTGCCTCTACGAACCTTCCCGGTCGTAGTCAAACTCTACGGATCTCCCCACCCGTAGCCCAACACACATGATCATACCTCAAGTGTGAGCATAGTACATACGAACCTCTCCGCTCGTACCCTCACACGAGAGCATCATAATATGAACCTCCACGCTCATATTATCACGTTTTCACCATAATCCATGAACCTACATGCTCATGACGCATTCAAGCATCTCTTGTAAGACTCAAGGAATTTAATTAATTAAATAATTAATTAATTAATAAATGCGAGTAGTGGGAGCCTTTATGGAATTTAATGTTGAATTTTATGACGTGAAATATTACTAGCTTAAATGGTTAAGAGTACTTGGTTTAATAGACACAAATTTAGTTTTTCTTTTTTGTCGATTTTCTTTTTGGCAAGGATGCAAAGGGTCAGAAACCCTAGCCGTCAGAAGGGACAACCAAGAAGGCTGGAAAACCACCTATTAATAATGGTTCTTGTATGACCATTAATTCCAACATTAATCAATTTTCATTTTTTTGTATTAGTTTAATGAAATAAATGGCAGAAAACATGAGAATAGAAGAGTTTTTGGAAAATTTGGCATAGAAACCAAGAATGAGTTGGAGAGGTTGTGTTTGAGTACGTGCAAGGTGAGAGAAGTGAGAGTTGAGAAGGAGTCTTGAAGAATGAATTAAGAGCTAAGGCTAATCGAGATCAAGGAGTCTTGAGCAAGGAATCCACGTTAGGGGATTTGTCCCTCACATTTTTTATTTTGATTTCTTAAATATGAATTGCATGAGAAACATGTATGTTTTGCGTGATTTATGGACTGTGCTAAGTTTTTGGAAATTTCCCAGAAACTGCCTAACGGGACTTCAAAGCCGTTAGGCGACTCATCCATTTTCTATGCAAATTCTGGGTTCTTGAGAGGAACCGTATGGTGGCACGAACTGGCCGCACGTTATCCCTTGAGTTGTGGCTCATGATAGAGAGAAAACACGTAGCATTCCTTGAGTTGTGGCTCGAAATGACATCTCTTGAGTTATGGTTCGGGATGACGGATGAACACGAGGAATCCTTGAGTTGTTGCTCGGATTGACAAGTGTTGCCAGTGTGAGTGTGCAAGTTGTGGCTTGTACGAATGGGTCCAGACAGATTGCCCTCCTCGGTATTTAGTTAACGAGTTTGGTCATCTTGGAGCATTACGAACTATGCTTCGTATTAGAAACTTCACCTGGCGTTATAGAGTGTGGTTCGTAGCAGGTTTCCCGCATATGTTCTACAAGTTGTGGCTTGTAGGTGTGGCAATAAGGTGTGACGACAATTTTTTTTTATATTTATTATTATTATTTCCTATAATATACTTATAAAATGTAAAAGCAAAATTATACATAAAATATTCACACATACACATATATAGAGTTTCCCGTTTCCTGAAATGTTACAGAATTGTTCACTGCATTTGTTTGCTATGCATTTCCCGGGAAAACAACCACAATGTCGACAAAGAAGGGATCAGGCATGTTGGGAGCAACCATCTATGATAAGGTTATAAAATTTTGTTTTTCACACATAATCATAAAATAGGAAAGTGAGACAAATATCACATAAAAACAACAACATATCATAATAAAATAAAATGAAATGAAAATTCTCCCAATTCCATAAAACTGGATTTTTATTATACTTTTATAAAGATATTGATTAATTTTGTAGTGACTAGTCAAGATAAATGAGCTCATGGCCAACAAAGTAACTCAAGAACATCTCATCTTGAGTAATATTAACTCGTTTAAATCCCCAAGGTCATACCTCCAACTACAATACTCAAATCTTTATTTATCATAAATTTTATTTCAATATTTAAACCATATAATTATATAAATAAATAAATAGGATCAATGCATAATTAAAAAAAATATAAAAAAAGAAAAAGAACTAGTACATAATTGGAGATAAATATACATAAGTAAATGAGAGTAAATATAAATTGGATAAATAGGATCAGTGCACAACTAGAGATGAATATAAATAAATAAATAGGAACGAGAACTAAATATAAATTAGAATGAGGTTAGGGACACCTCACTTAAGGTAAATATAGAGATAAAAATAATTATGAACAGATAAAAAAAATAATCAAAGTAGAAAGATAAAATGATAGATGTCTTCTCCCTTTACCTTAATTATTGTGAAAGATATATCCCAAAGCTTTGTGAACGTTTCAACTTTCTTCTTTTATTTTCTTCACTGCCAACTTATACTCACAAACTCCTCTTCTCCCTTTTTTTTCTTTGATCTTACCGTCTCTGTCTCGTTTCACTACCACCACTCCTATTTATACTACACACAGAATCATTACATTTGGTTTATTTGGTTTGTAACACTGTTCAATTCTGTTTTCTTCTTTCAAATACTAGTTACCGTGGTTTGTTATGGATTAAGTTCTCATTTCATTTTGGTTTTAACCTGTAATTTTACATGCATTCATTAGTATATGATCTCATTTCATGACGTGGAGTAATGAACAAATAATTGTGAAGTTTTTTTTTAACCTAATAATATGTCCAGTTTACCTAACAATATGTAAGTTTATCCTCTTTGTATATACATACTTACGTAACTTAAGATATTTATTTTACGTTTTTTCTTTTATAAAAATATTCTTTTTTTATTAACATTCTAAAATATTTAATATATTTCTTATAAAATCATCAATTATTTGTATATTTTGGATATTTATAATCTTTACATTCATATGATCATAATTTATTATAATAATAATATGTATATTATATATATATATATATATATATATTCATATATATTTGTAATAATAATAATAATATATAATAAAATGTAATACATTATTTATTAATTTAT
>Ga0209589_1007617_pt1 | contig 17308 bp, 9 predicted proteins | sample CowpeawhiteBW_FD_187525 | JGI IMG/M metagenome (GOLD analysis project Ga0209589, IMG submission 187525) | Root nodule microbial communities of legume samples collected from California USA - Cow pea white BW (SPAdes) (version 2) | ecosystem: Host-associated > Plants > Roots > Nodule | place: USA...
ATCAGACAATCCATCCAAGATTGCTTCAACATGATCTTCATCTGTACTTTTAATCTCCATAAGATAAGTGGATATGTTTCGATCTTTCTTGGCAGTCTTTAATTGTATTTTGAGTTTTTTGATTTTGCCCCTAGATTGGCTAGCGTAATATGTAGATAGTTTCTTCCAAATGGTAGCAGAGATATGCAAACCTACCATTTTTGTAAGCATGGTGTTTGGCATAGAACCAAGGTACTTTGGGTTGACGTTTCCAGTGGCAGCATCAGCGAATGTGAGAAAACGTGGAGAAATATCAGACCCATCAAGAAATTTCAAGATCTTGAGGCCTTTAATGGTAGCTAATACTTGGTGTTGCCAGACAAGGTAGTTTTCTTCATCTAACTTGATGGAAACAGGGGTGGTGAAGGTGCAAGGAGTGAATGTGGGGTGGGTGGAAAAAAAATCTGATGGAGTTACAACGGAAGCGGAATTTTCGAAGCCATGGTTCAGAAGTGAGTTCTTGAGACCATGTTGAGAGAGAGAAAGAGAGAGAGAGAGAGAGAGAGTGAGAGAGAGTGAGAGAGAGAGAGAGAGTGAGAGAGAGAGAGAGAGAGAAATGTTCTATTATTGAGTGACTGATACTGAAGAGAGAAAGGAAATAAATAGAGTTCATGCAGGCATGATAACCGAAACGGTTAAACAGATAATAGCGCTCTGTTAACAAAAATCAATTCTACTATACCCACTTCAAACCAAACAGACCTTTATTTAGAAAAAAAAACAAAATGAAATATTTTTCAAAATCACCTGATCTCCTATTTTAAGAGGCACTAGATCACCAACAACAACATCAAATATCGATATTTGTATTGTTCTGCCACCTCTAATGACCTGTAATGAGTTCAAGAGCACATGCTCAGTTTAACTTCCACAAAATTAATGTTTAGAAGCATAATGGTGCATACCTCTAATTTTATGTTCTCTTTTTCTGCATTCAAGTTCTGAAACTGCAGAGATTGCCGATAATCACTTACAGCTGGCAGAAAAAAAAGACAAGTAAAAATATGTAGTTATCTTTTTACATCCTAGTCTAATTTTTTTATTTATTATTAGTGAAAACATGTGTATTTCATTGTTTTTTACTATATTTAAAATTTATTAAATTATGAAATAATTATTAATTATTAAATAAAAATAATAATTTTTATTATTTTTATTAAAAAATAAATAAATAACTTTTATAACTTTTTATTATGTAAATAATTTTCTATTATAAATAATTATTTGAATTTAAAAGAGTTACTCAAAAAGAAAATTAAAAAAATATTTTTTTAATTTGAATGATTACTTAAATTTAAAAATTAGTTAATAAAAAGATAAAATTGAAAAAAAATATTTACTTAAATTAGAAAAATAGTTATTTAAAAGGTCAAATTAAAAAAATTTATGAACATGTTTATTAATGGATAGATATTTCTTTCTAAAATTTATTTTAATATGAATAATTATAAATGAAAGATATTAAAAATACATAAATTGTAATAAATAATAATTAAATGATATTAAAATACTTTTTCACTGAAGTTATGAAAGCTTGTAATGATTAAAGGGTTTTATTTTATAATAGATAAATAATAATATTAAAGTAAAATCTCATGTACTTATAAATAGTTTAGGTTTCAGAAATAATAATGTTAAAAAAATCATATTTATTTATAAATAAGTTAGATCTTAGATTATACTATGTTTTTTTATATTCGGATATCTCATTATCACCAAAATACAAATATATTATTATAAAAAGATTATTTCAAAAAAGTATTACTTGATTTGAAAGAAAAAAAAACTACTATATCTCATATTGCTTTTCATCAAAATCTTAAATTTAAATTTGGTTCTAGTAATTAATATTAGAACTATTATTATGATTAATCAAAATTATTTCTTTATTATAATATTTTATGTAATTATTATGTGTTTTTAATTAAAATAAAATCATATATGTATCTCTTTTGATTATTACGGAAAAATGGCCCAAATATTATGTTCTCGGTAGATGTAACAGTTAATTAGTGACGTTGGCATATTAAAGAAAGTGTTAATTTCCAACTGAATATATCCAACCCGAGGCTTAGCCCACATACATGGACAAGTATTTGTTTGCGGAGATTGGAGATTAAATTCATCCAAGCCAAAAGAATCTGTTAACGAAATTACCTGTAACTATGATGACAAGAAAAACAGCTAAAGCAATGCTTCCTCCGTCGTACCACCCTTCTTCCAGGCCCTGGTGATTGCCAAAAAAAAACGAAAAAGATGAACATTCTTCAAATAAAATATCAATATCAATCATAATGAGAAGCATTACAGTGCACCAAGCACCCTGGAGAAACACAAATTTCCTAATAACATTTCAAATGTTTTTCTTTAATAATTATGTAATATAATTTATGCTGAAAATGATAAACTTTGGTTTTCTATCAAAGCTATAGAGGTATTGATTTCCATCATACCACCACTGACACTTAAACACTATAATAGTACTAAGATACTTAATGGAAAGTTTATGACTTCTCTTCTATGTTTTACAAAGTGAAAGTAATTTTTTTTAGAATTACTTTTGTGCTTTTTTTTTTCTAGGTTACTTTCATTCTTAAAATGTTTTAAAGAAATTATTTTTGAATAAGTAGTCTGTCTATCTTAGTATTCATATATTGATTATTATAAAGATCTTCGAAATAAAAACTATAATATAAAATTAAAAGGGCTAAAATACAAAAAATAAGATCTCTCAAAAAAATACTAAAATACATGAAATATCATATCCCTAAAATTAAAAATATCATGTGTATCAGATATATTTAATAGTAAAAATTATTTCTATCATTTATGACTAATTAATCTTATCCTATAGTACTCCCTTTCAAGGTGAGGCATGGATAGTTAAAATTTAAGCTGCTTTTTGTCAAGTATTTTAGTCGAGATATTTGCATATAGTTTTAGTATCACATGTTTGCATAAAAAAATAACAATCTAATTCTATGTGTTTTGTACGCTCATAAAAAATTTGGATTTGAGACAATATGAAAACTAGATTGACAAGCACAATACAGTTTAATGGGTATGGAGCGGATAACACCAAGATCCTATACTCTAGAAGAGTTTAGAAGTAACAACTATCATGTATAGAAATTCAACGAGGAACAAGAAATGATATGTTGCTTCTTAGATTTCCACAAGACATGAGATTGTTCGAGTGTAATAAAATAACTAGTGATGAACCGTCAAGTAACATGACGACTCGCCCAATCGTAGGCACACTAAACACAAACGGAAATATCACAAGAAGAACTAAGAAGGAGGTCCTGCTTGATATTACTCTTGATATAGTGCATCACACACAAACACTCACCATAATGTTCTTATAGGAGGGGATGTTGGAGAAATTGAGAAAGTGAATGGAAGGCAAAACTTATCTCAAGGCAAGTGATGGTAAGATAGACAAGACAGCCTACAAGTCGTCGATGACAGGAATTATCATTATAGGCCTGATCACGTACAATAGTTAATTTATGATTTTGATCCATGGAAAATGCAACTCGTTTTAAGCCACGTTCACTTAAAATATCCATAGTAAATTTGCGTAGACTAAAAAATAAATCAAAAGAACGACGAGCAAATTCAATACTGTAAAGTATTTAAGTTTGCATCTTTCACTGGCAAGGAATTAATTCCCTTCTTGCCAAAAGTGAGAAGAGTAATAATCCAATTATGATTATTCTCTTCAACTTGAATTTTAAGTTTCATAGTCTGTTGCCAAAGTGCATCCTTCATCACCTCTTTAAATGACATGGTTCAATAGTACTATTGACAGCTACTGAGAATTTTTTTTGTTATATATAAAAAATATTGTTGGTAACAAAATTCTCTGGGATGTAGGAAATACGTGAGGAAAAATTGAAAATAATATATATAGAAGAGGGTGTAATAGTATGACATTGATAGTCTTTCAAATAAGTTAGTTTTCGATGAGTTCTACTCATGCTATAGAGAGACAACAATGATAGAGACAAATGGTGAGAAGAACTTCCCTCTCACCCAACTCCAGGTCCCGTAGGAATATAATATCCAAAGATGGGACACCAGAATCATATAAATGAAATAATTAGCTTTCGAATACATAATATATTAATAAAAATAATTATGACGAATTCACATTACCTTGCTATCTCTCTGCAGTATGTCAGGCTCAAGTATGGCCGTTCATATTATATTTACTTGTGATGGTAATTATTTAAATCTGACAAACTTGGTCAGATTTATTAAATTTTTCCACTAAGTTTATCTCCTATCAAAAGAATGCCTCAAACAGCCTAAGCTAAAAAAAACGTTGCTCTTGTTACCTAATTTCTGGTATAATTGAGCAGAATTGAATTTACTTGTAGCTGTTCATAGATATCTCATTCCTTTTCTCTCCACCTATGGGTTTTTAAAAAGTAATACTGTCTTTACTTATATTTCTCACTTGTTACTATTTCGTTGGGGTGATTTAAATCAACCAAACTTCATATTTTTCCTCTGAAAAAGGAACCTATTACCTGTGCTCAAATTACTGTTTTGATGTATGAGAATTAGAAAATGAGGGTGTTGGTCTCACCTCTGTTTTTATTCCAAGTACCAATGACACCACAGCTGCTATAATCAATATTATAAGGGTAACATCTTGCCAAGATTCCCATAGAAAACCCCTGTAAAACGAACATGGAGAATTAATAGCAGCACAGCAACTAATTGATCAACTGTAATTTGAAATAAAAATGGATGATAAAGAATGCACCCAGAAACTTTTTCCCTTTTTCCGAGGATATGTATTGGTTCCAAATGCATTCTTCCTCTTTAATATATCAACCTCATCTCCACTAATCCCTCTATCGGGAATTGATTTGAGTAAATTTGATAAGCCTTTAACCTGAATAAGACAGAATGAAAGTATATTAGCAAAGCAGATGACTTCATCAAAATGTATAAGGTGACTGGCTCGGCAACGTTGAAGTAGACTTGCCCCTCCATATTGTTGTAAAGCAGAAATATTCTGATTCTTAGCCATTGAAACAAGTTCTTCGAGCCCAATTGTGTACTCACCAACTGAAGTTGGGGCCGGCGCTGCTGCTTTTGGCAAGATTGTTACCGTATATAAAATCCAAAATATTATTAAGTGACTACGTGATTGTATGAAATTAAAACTGTGGATTATGAGAGAGTATACTCACACATACATTCATGCATACATACCTAGTTCCCGTTCACCAGCCAACCTGAAAAGCAAAGCTGCCTAATGCAAGAATTGAAATGATAAGAAAAAACAAAGAGAGTGAGTTAGAATTGGGAACGACATTGGTTGATAAACATTGTGACCTACTCTGATGACTTGAGCGTGGGATCTAATCATGTGTTTCTTTTCCTTTTTCTCGTCTTCCTTTTTCAAGTCAAGAGTGTATCTAAAGCGCCTGGACGCATTGAGCACGAAGGATGCTTCCTGAAAATAACGAATGAATAGATTAAGAGTGAGGGATGGAATACTACTACGTGGGAGATGTGAGGAGATAGATGCGCACTCTCCAACGCTTGAGGGACTCGGTAGGTGCATTTTTTGTACTCGTAATATCAAAAGGATCGTCGGGATCAGCGACCAAGTCGTCATCGTCGTCGTTGTTGACGGCGACAGCGACAGTGACGGCATGATGGCCATTGGAGGAAGAGGTTGAACCACGCGAGGTGGAGCTCATCGTGTTGCTCCTTCTACTCGTCTCTCTCTATCTTACCTTTGCCTTCACAATCACTGTTCAATTGAATCCAATTCCCTCTGGAACGACGAATGCAGGCTTGCTGTGCGTGGTACCGTCCTTCCTTCCCCTTCTCTGATTCCAACCCATTCCAATGATTCTCTCTCTCCCCCTGTTTCCCAATTCCTATTGTTGGCCAATACTATTGCTAGCATTGCATCATCTCCATGATCATTCACATCCGTACATTACCTCTCCAATTTCTTCTAAATATAGAATCATCAATACAATTTAATCTATAAATTACGCTCTCCGTTCTCGCATCATGTTACTCTCAAAACCATTAATTAAATAAAATTGTGGAACAGAAGAGAAGATTAAACATCTTCCCAGTTTCGATCATACTACTTCCTGATGAGAGCAAGTATCCATTTGTGGAAGAGAAGAGAATGAATGAGTGTATGTAACGGACAAAAATTGAATCCCACACCAAACACGCCCTTTCCATTCTATTAATACACAAAAATAAAATTAAATAATTATATATTTTATTAGTTAACAGAATCATGAGTATTTTATTCGTTTTAAAAATTATGCTTGATATTTGTTTGGTGTTCTTTATTCTAAGAGATTAGTGGAAGTGATTTTATTGATGAGGTAACTATTAAAAATTGAAAACCATGAATATGTCAAAGTAAAGTTGCTACACATATGTCTAACATTTTTTCCAACTTAGTAATTTTAAATATTGTAATTTTATATATATTTAATTAAGTTTTAATTCTTTGATTTTGATATTTTTAATTGAATTTATAAATACTATGTTGCTTATTTAATATTAAAAAGGTTCATATTTTTCAATTGAATTTCTTGTGTTTATTTTATTTGTTAACTAGTTATTATATTGTCTTATCATCTTATTGTCTCCATATATAATTTTGTATGTTAATATTATACTAGGTTAAAATCTTAATTTGGTTCTTTTATTTTCATTAAAAATTTAATTCAATTACACTCTTCATCTTTATTTGGTTCATTTTAACTTTTTAAAATATCCAATTAGATATTTTTATTACATTGACGTTAAAATTTTTTTGTAATTTATATATTAAATCACTAGTTCTACAAAATAAAATTAGCTTAAATATTTTAAGTAAAGTGATTTGATATATTAATTTTAACAAAAATCAAAGACTAATCCAATGAATAGAATCTAATTAAATATTTTTTTAAATAAAAGATTAAATTGAACAAATAAAAGTTAGATATCTAATTGAATTTTGTATAAAAATTAGAAGAATAAAAAATATTTTAACCGACAACTAATTGTTTCTATTTCATTTTAAACCGCTTCATATTTTCTAAAAATTCAAACATGAAAAATATCCCATATACTTACAAATAAAAAGAAATGAACTTCTAAAAAAGATAGTATGTTTTCTAACCTTTTCTAATAATCCCTATTTTGCTCTTTATTTTTAATTTCTCTCTTTTATCATATTCCTTTTCGGAATCTTTACTCTCTCTTCTTTTATAACCTTATCAGCTTCTAACATCCCAACAACAAAAGAAATTTAAACAAAATTCTTCGTAAATATTTTCAGAGAAACAAATAAAATAAACTTCTTTATAAATTAAAATCATTCTTTATATAAATGAAAAATCAATACAAGTTGTATGAAAATAGTTTTACAAAATTAATTTATACTTAAGTTAATTTTATCTTATAAAAAAAGTACTTGAACTCTTTATTTATCTAGCTTAAAAATGTTTCAAAGAGAGTCTAAATGTAACCTTATTAGATGACATTTGATGGGAATTCCTAGCAGCTTCCTTTCAAAAAAAAGAATATGTATTCATTCCACCAGTAACAATATATTATATGATCTAAGGATAAATTAATTTTATCTTCTTTCGTTCGGTCTTCATTCTTCCCAAAAACTGGTTTGCGCGTTTTTCCTTTAGATTTTGGAGTAGGTAAATGCATGACCATATAGTTTGTCACAATTAACAGTTTTCTATGACACAATACAATTATGATAACCAAACATACCCGGAACAATATTACGTTTAAAAACCTGAAAAGGAAAAATCTAAATTGGATTATAATATTTTGCATAAAATAGAAAAAAATAATGCAAAATAAGGGTGAATTGAGGGTTACAAGCACAAACATAGTCATGCAACAGGTACAGGTTTGCAGGATCTGCAATTTTTTTTCCTTTACATTCCACCCCAAACAACATCAATTCACAAAGTTTCTAGCTGAAGTATAGCATATTTCTTTCATAAGTTTTCTGTAAAAACAAACGACACCCACGTGGTTGCGCATTGCCCAAACAGCCATATTGGTGGGTGATCACTCTAAACGACCAATGTGATCTACTAATGTGAAATGAACCATGGAGACAAGCCTGTATAACAACAAATTCAACAATGTGACTCTGGAGAATGATGCAATGAAAGTAATTCTAGAGAATAATGTAAGCAAAGAACAAAGAATATTGGTTCGAACAATGGGGATGTACACATAATAATGCACCAAGAATGTTCGTGAAGGATGATTTAGACGGCTACCATCGGCCTTTTAGGTTAAATTAGAAATTGAAAATAGAAACAGAAAGCTTGCCACATTTACTTTCTAAGTACGTACATGTATTATGATAGGGGTAACGATGAAACCAGAGTTTCAAACCTAACATCTAAAAAATGAAGAATTGAAATTTTAAAGAGAAAGAATGGGATACGCATATACCAATTAGTAAAGGCCCAACATCCTTAGCTCTGTCACGTAACTAGAGGCACATTCTTTACATGCTCTCGATCTTTTACCACATATTCCTGAAATTGAAGAGATAAAAAAACAAAATGAAGAGTTGAGTAATTGCCTAAAAAATTTCATAAAAGATAAAGGATATTCCTTATATTGTAAAAGTCAATTGTAATCAGGAACAAAAATTTAAATGATGCATTTCCCTGAAAATAAATATCTTAGGACCAAAAGACTTGTTTAGATGCAGTCCTATTACTAGTTTTACACGACAAACTTCGGTTTTTCTGGTAGTATACCTTAGTCGATTCTTGTTTGGCAAGAACATGATAGTGGCGTTCATTGATTCTTTGGCCACATAGTATGGCTATGAAGAAGCCATAGAGCAATCCCACCAAAACAATGGCTAGAACTGCAAAATAGAGAAATACAAAGAGTTTCCCATATCATACAATAATGTCTTTAGGCTAAGATAGTTACAACCGTTCGTATATACCATTAACTTTACCAACTTAGTGACAAACTAAACATCCTAGCATTAAATAGTCACAAGTCAAGGAAAAATCTATTGACATTGCCATGAAATTTCTTGAGAGGGTATATACCAGCCATTGTATCAAATCCAAACGGATGTTCTTCATAACTAAACATTTCCCTCAGTTCATCTCCATAAAATTTGTACACAAGCACTCCCAAGAAAGCAACAACCTGTTAAAGTTATAAAAAGATGAAGCAACAACCTGTTAAAGTTTGAGAAGGTAAAGCAATAGATAATCTTTCAAGTGTATATTTTACTAAATAGATAAATTTAAAATACACATTAACAGTATCTCATCAAATAATCTCTTTGAATGGGCATGAATATTCAAAGTCTTTCAAATCAACTGCCATAAAACTCTTAAGAAAAATTCCTGCACCATTACTTCCTTTTACAATTTCACAGACTGCAGATTTTGAGTTGGGTTAGGTTGAGAATTTAATATCAGAATCCACAAAGACATGGCAGTGACACTTCACCCAGAGTAACCAACCAGGGTTCAGTTTCCGTGAAAGCTATACGCAATAGGAATCACTCATGTAACATGAAAACTGTTATATGCCTTCCGAAATCAACTTCAGGCTCCTTAGGTTACAAATTTTAATAATATGCCATGTACAGCCACAGTATGGAGTCCTGTAGTTAAATGGCGACACCATGATGAAATACTGTGGCAAATTTTTGCCAACCACCTTAGACAATTTATGAAGGGAGGACTGCTATGATGGTACCATTGGCCGCAATGGTGTGTTTATATAGTGGCATTTGGACCTTCTGCAATCCACCATTGATAACATTGATAATGACTAAGGACGTTAATTTGCCATTAGTTCAAATTAGGGAGCAAGGGCAGAGGTTCTTCTTTTGAGCGTCCCTGCCCACCTGATGGCTACACATCACACTAACAGCTTAATTAAAACTTAGTCTCTCATATACCACTTTTTTGAGATTATGGACCTCTAAAATATTCCAATTGCACGGAGTCCATCAAGTTTTCCCCATTGACAATCAAGTCTCTTCATCTTGATTTCATCCAATATTTAACGAAATTAACTAAAGTTGTAAACTGGACGTAACATTACAGTAAATAAATACAATAGGCCTGTTAAAAAAACAGAATATTTGAACTACATGACCAAAAGGGCACATTGAGCATTGAGTGTATTGATTTAATTGTCAGGTTGACAATGCTTGTAGGTAAATTATTATTATTATTTTTATAATAACAATGAACAATAAATGAAAAGTCTTTCCATTGTGGGAAATTTAATGACTTCAAAGTAAAGTTTTGAAAAACATGCTATAATGCCACTCTAGCAGTGGAGCAGTATGAAGCAGCCTCAACTCACTACAATGGTTGCCATCGTGGAGTGGTCATCGCACACAAAATTACTACTTCAAAAAGCAGTGCTATAGAGACATCAAGTGTAAATTCTGTAAAAGCCCTCAGAATGGGGACACAGGGTTTTTTGAGGATTTATTATTGGGATTTCAGTTTAAAAAAATGAAATCTACTACAACTGTAATAATCGAAAAGATAATAAATAAGGTGAATTTTGAGGATGATGATGACTGGTTACTATCTACAAAATTTGTATGACTTTTGGTGATATTTACTTGTATATTCGGTTTAAGACATCTATGATTTTGAGGATGATGATGACTGGTTCCTATCTAGAACATTTCAGTATTTTTTATCATTTTGAGAATTAATATGTATATGTAGTATACAGTATACATTATAAAAACTACATAAAAAAATTCAAAATAGCTTCATCCCACTGCAACGTTTTTGCGGTTAGCTGCTATGCACTACAATTCAAGATTTAAAACATTGGGTAAATATCAGATAAAATCAAGGTTCATGGACATAATTTTAAATGATAAAAAACTTGAAGGATTCTTGACACAATTGAAACCTAAAAGGAAAAAATTGCACAATATAAAATACTGGTGGAGTAAAAATGCAATTGATCCAAAAAAAAATTACATGCAATTTTTCAAAAAAAAATTGAACATAATCCTTTTCAATCATGTTCTGTCTCTTCGGCTATCCCAACTAAAATTTATTTACATTCAACCAGACTAAAATGCTTGCAATATGCTAGATCTATCAATGGTTTCTGGAAGAAATTAGAGATGCTAAAAACATTCAATTACTTATGGGTGTTTCCTTAGTTACAGTGCTACTACGAATCAAGTAAACAAATGGAATTGAGTTTTCGTAAAATGATTTGTACCATCAGAGAGGAAAATTGTTAGCTAGAACTTCTTCCTAGCATCGTTTCAACTTTTCGCAGATCAGAAAATGAAACAATTGATGACTACAAATAGTATTGCATCAGCAAGAGCTTAGTACCAATTTTGCAATATATCAATATGCGTACCAGTTGAACAATTATGAAAATGAATGCATGATCCCTAGCAACAAGGAACTGAAATTTTAATCTCAACCACCACCGATCTGGTGGGACATTTGCACGTAATATGAAGAAGCCATAGAGCAATCCCACTAAAACAATGGCTAGAACTGCAAAATAGAGGAATACAATGAGTTTCCCATATCATACAATAATGTCTTTACCTTAAGATAGTTACCACCGTTCATATATATCATTAAGTTTACCAACTTAGTGACAAACTAAACATCCTAGCATGAAATAGTAACAAGTGAAAGAAAAATCTGTTAACATTGCCCATGAAATTTCTTGCGGGTAAGCAATGGGTATATACCATCCGTTGTATAAAATCTATACGGATGTTCTTCATAACCAAACATTTCCCACAGTTCATCTCCATAATACACAAGCACTCCCAAGAAAGCAACAACCTGTTAAAGTTAGAGAAAACAACCTGTTAAAGTTCGACAAGGTAAACCAATAGATAATCTTTCAAGTGTATATTTTAATAAATAAATAAATTTAAAATACATATTAACAGTATCTCATCAAAAAATCTCTTTGGATGGGCATGAATACCCATAAAGTATTTAAGTTTTCATCTTTCAATAGCAAGGAATTGCCTTTTTGCCAAAAGTAAAAAGAGTAATAATCCAAGTACGATTATTCTCTACAGCTTGAATTTCATGTTTCATAGTCTGTTGTTAAAGGATCCTTCGTCGCCTCTTTAAATGACATGGTTCAATAGTACTATTGATAGCTACTAAAAAAATTTTATGCTATAAATACAAAAATATTATTAGTAACAAAATTCTAAATAGGATCGGAAACCTGAGGAAAAATTGGAAATTATATAGATAGAGGAGGGTGTAATAGAGAGACAATAATGATAGAGACAAATGGTGAGAAGAACTTCCCCTCTCACCCAGCTCTGGGTCCCGTAGGAATATAATATCCAAAGATGGGACACCATAATAATATATATATATATATAAATAAATGAAATAATCAGCTTTCGAATATATAATATATCAATAAAAATAATTATGATGAATTCACATTATCTTGCTCTTGCTATGTCTCTTTGCAATATGTCATGCTCAAGTATGGCCGTTCATATTAGATTTACCTGTGATAGTAATTGTTTAATCTGACAAAACTTAGTCAGATTTATAAAAAATTTTCGGTAACATTCTATCAAAAGAATGCCTCAAACGGCTTAAGCTTAAAGAAAACGTGTTCTTATTACCTAATTTCTGGTATAATTGAGCACAATTGAATTCACATATGGTATTCATACATATCTCTTTCCTTTTCCCTCCACTCACGAAGCATGAAGTAATGAGTTCTTAAAAAATAATACTGACTTCAATTATATTTCTCACTTGTTACTATTTCGTTTGGGTGATTGAAATCAACCAAGCTTCATATTTTTCATGTGAAGAAGGGACCTAATATCAGTGCTAAAGTTACTGTTGTGATGTATAAGGATTAGAAAATGAGGGTATTAGTCTCACCACTGTTTTTATTCCAAGTACCAATGACACCACAGCTGCTATAACCAAGATTATAAGAGTAAGATCTTGCAAAAATTCCCATAGAAACCTCTGTAAAACGAACAGGGAGAATCAATAGCAGCACAACAACTAATCGATCAACTGTAACGGGAAATAAAGATTGATGATAAAGAATGCACCCAGAAACTTTTTACCTTTCTCCGAGGATATGTATTGGTTCCAGATGCATTCTTCCTCTTTAATATATCAACGTCATCCCCACTAATCCCTTTATCGGGAATTGATTTGAGTAAATTTGATAAGCCATTAACCTGAATATGACAGAAGAAAAGTATATTAGCAAAGCAGATGGCTTCATCGAAGTGTAAGGAGACTGACTCGGCAAGTTGAAGTAGACTCACCAAGTCGTCATCGTTCGTTGTTGACGGAGACCGCGACAGGTTCATCACACCAAGGGTGGCCGCTGCCAATGGTGACGGCGAGATGGCCATTGGAGGAGGAGGTGGAGCTCATCGTGTTGCTCGTTCTACTCATCTCTCTATATTACATTTGCCTTCACAATCCCGGTTCAATTGAATCCAATCCCCTGTTTCCCCATCCCGATTGTTGGCCAATGCTATCATCTCCATCGTCGTCGATTCACATCCGTACATTACTTCTCCATTTTCTTCTAAATATAGAATCATCAATACAATTTAATCTATAAATTGCAATCTCCATTCACGCATCATATTAGTCTCAAACACCATTAATGATATAAAATTATGGAACGGAAGAGAGGATTAAACATCTTACCAGTTCCCATCATATTACTTCCTGAACAGTAATCATGAGAGCAAGTATCCATTTGTGGAAGAAAAAAGAACGAATGAGTGTAGGTATAATGGACAAAAATTGAGTCCCACGTCAAATACGCCCATTCAATTCTACCTATACACCAAAATTAAAAAAATTAAATTAAATAATAATATATATTATTTATTAACAGATTCCTAATTATTTTATTCTTTTAAAAACTATGTTTGATATCTGTCTGGTGTTCTTTATTCTATTTAAAAATTGAAAACCATGAATATGTGAAAGTAAAGTTGCTACACATATGTTTAACATTTTGCTCAACCTATTAATTCTAAATATTATAATTCAGTAGAGTTGTAGAATGGTGGATAATTTTATATATGTTTAATTAAGTTTTAATTTATTTAATTTTTTGATAAATTTTAACATTTTTAGTTGAATTTTTATTATTTATTATTTATATAATTATTGATTTAGTTTTCTAATATTTTAATTTGATCTTATAATTACGAATTTGAAGCAAGTTGAGACAAAAATTCATCACGTGTAAATATACATATTTGCCCCTCAAGGGAGAAACCCTTCATAATCATCCTTTACCAAACCATCATCCCTTTCTTCTTTTTGTTCTTACCTCTTTCACCAAGGACACCACACCTCCTTCATAATTGTACCTGCACAGAAAAATTACAATATTTTTTCTTCAATTTAATATATTTTTAATATGTAATTAAAATCTAAAAAATTCAAACCTATTTTAAAATTTTGTTTTTTATCATTTTAAACAACAAATAATTCATTTATCTCAAAAACTAAATTATAATTATAAATAATTTTAATCTAATAAATATTTTTTTGTGTTTAGGTTAATTTACCAACCTCACTCGTCACCAATTTAATTTGGATATACCAAATTTTTAATAGATAGGATTCATTTTTTTATCTGTACTCAATTTCCTTTTTTATTTTAACAACTCAAACTTATACCAAAGTTGAGTTTACTCAGGAATTTTAATTCATTTGTTCAATTTGTTCATTTGTTGACAATTTTATCTAAATAAGCTCACTTTTTGAAAATTTTATCCAAATAACATCCCGTTTACCTTTCTTTTTAAAACCACTCATAAACACAAATTATTGGTTTTGTGTAAGACGATTTCTATTCATATAAAAAAAATATATATTCAAGAGCTCCAACCTTGATTTTTGTGAAGTTTATGCACAATTTCAATCACACTCTTAGTCTTACACCACCATTTTTTTTTTTTCATTTACCTTCATCCAACACGTTTTCATTTTCTTTTCCTTCAATCTCATCCCTCACTCACTTATTTGCAGTTTCCCAACACTATTTATATTTTTGTTTTATTTTTCTCTTCGTTTTAATTTACCTTATCTAACAATAAAAACCACTTATATAATTTTTTAGTATTAAATAAACTAAAAAGAATTTAATAGGAATTCAATTAAAAATGTCTAAATTTATCACACACTTAAATTCAATTAATAATATATATATATATATATATATAATATGAAAGAGAAAATAGATTTTATAATACATATACTTTTTATTTCAAAAGGTATTTTGTGGATATTACATATAAGTTAGACTTGTGGTGAAATCAAAAGTGAAATCTATATTTTTATTTACAATTTCAGTTAATATCTGGACTTCTCTCTTTAGTTCTTGTATCAATTTGGAATTGAAAAAGGGAATAATAAATCTATTTATCGGTCTCTTTGCTAATAAATTGGTACTATCATATAAAAAAAATAGATGTATAAAATTAAATAATCCATACATGAAAATATAATAATCCATACATGCAAGTAATTGGATTAAATAAAAAATAACCAGAAATCCTTCTTTATTTTTAATCTTAAGAATTTGAACTGAAACAATTTATATGTGTTTAAAAAGGTATATTATTAATAATTCTCCTTTCACTAATTTTATTCTAAACATTTTACTATGGAAAATTTTCTAGTTATTGTTTAAAATATTAGTTAAGAACTAATTTTAATATAATATAATAATAATTTTATCTAAGAGAAAAGAAAAAAAACAATATATTTTATTTTAGTATAATAAATATTTGTCATGGTATGTTTAGATTTATATTTCCTTAACAAATTAACAATTTTGAACTATACCAAATAAATAACAAATGTTTCCTATGGCGACTCTCACGACCTAACAAACAAACACAAATGATGTTTTTTGTTTGAGAAACAAATGATATTTCTTTGAAGATACGCAAAGTTGCTTGCTTCGTACATCAACGGTGTGTAACTGCAACCACCATATACTGCGAAACTATGATCCTCCTGTATTCAAAAAAAAATTATCAATCTCTAATTAATTACTATATATATATATATATATATTATTTTTTTCATTTTCGTACAAGAATCTTGACTAACGTCAAAACAAAAAACTTATTACTCATTTATTAAACATAACTATTTATTAAACATAACTATGTAAACTTTACATTTTGATATTTACATTTAAAATAATTTATACAAATTTAAAAAAAAAAGTTATTATAATATTTCTTAGTGTTATTTATATATATATATATATATATATATATATATAACTTTTGATTTATTTTAGTTTCTGCTCACTGAAATCATCTATACTAAAAATAGTATGTATAAAAAACTAAAAGATATAACTTTGAAGCATGAAAATTAAAATGATAAATTTTTTAATTATAAGAATTTCAAAATATGACAGATGTCACAATACCAAGCATTGAAAAAGAAAAGGAAAATACGAAAGAAATACTAACTTTTTTTCGCTGTGAAGTAAGTCCGGTTTTGATTTTTAAAATAAATGACATTATCACCTTCTAAGAAAACGTAGTTTTTTTTTCGGTAGTCTGTTGTGAAATAAAATACATCATATTGTAGCATATAAAAATGAATACATTTTCGAAGAGAATATATATTTTTTTAATAAAATTGTAATACGTGTGAAAAAGTTTAATTAGATGTAGACAAAGAGACTAAACGCGGTAGTAGGTGGTGGAGGTGGAGCCATGGAAGTTCCAGCTAAAACCGAGTTACAGTTACAGAATTTGAAACGATGAAACTGATTCCGTGGGCTGGAATTGATATGCAAATAAATATATTTATAACGTTGTTTTTGTTTTTATAATAAATTATTTTAGTTGTATAATAAATCATAGTTGCTTAATTATTATTAAAATCCATTAATTTCAATTGGCACAATGGTGTAGAGTGGAGAGCAAAAGATTGGAATTTGAAATCCTCACGTAAAGGATGGATATGGTGTGTATGGTTTGAGAGAGATGGATGCGGTTGGAGAGTATTTTTCGTATGGTTTAAGCCAAAATTACATTAAGATAAATTAATTAATACAGTAGGGTTACGTTTCATTTGAGTTGCCTCTATTCTACCATCCAGATTTAATTATCATTTCATTAAATTTTGTGTATATAATTTTTCAAAATAAGGAGTGGTACCCATTTATAATTAAAAAAAAAAAAAAA
>Ga0209589_1007618_pt1 | contig 17305 bp, 10 predicted proteins | sample CowpeawhiteBW_FD_187525 | JGI IMG/M metagenome (GOLD analysis project Ga0209589, IMG submission 187525) | Root nodule microbial communities of legume samples collected from California USA - Cow pea white BW (SPAdes) (version 2) | ecosystem: Host-associated > Plants > Roots > Nodule | place: USA...
CATCCCCATACCCATCCCCATACCCAACTGAAAAAGTCGGGGATTCCCCATACCCATACCCATACCCAGTCAATGCGGGGATTCCCCGTCAAAACGGGGACGGGTTCGGGCAATATCCACGGGGACGGGTTTATTTGCCATCTCTACACAAGACAAGCCAACATTCCTTTATCGATTTGTTGTGAGATATTTTCAAGATAATACAGTCTTTCTCTCTCTACCACTGCCAATCTTCTCCTTGGAGTGAATGTTCTCGAAAAAAACAATGGGTTAGGTAAAATAAGGTAAGACAAGAATGTGATTTGGTTAACTTGCTGAAGAGAGAAGACTACAGTTTAATGTAGGAACAAATAAAACATCAGAAATTGATAAGGAGGGTGAGAGGGATATAGTACCTACACCTTCAATAGGAGATGAGACCCATTGTCATTAATAATAACAATTTTAGAACAATTAGGGGACAAATTAGTAAATTTATGTGGATCACAAGTCATATGATCAGTAGCACTTGAATCAATTATTCAATCACTACCCCCTAGTAACAATAGAAAGATTAAGAGCAAAGTTAGATATATCTGATTTGATCACAACTCCGACAGTAGTAGAACTATGGCTCTTGGGAGTAGGTTGTTGCATATAGCAGCGGAAATATTCAAATAAAGAAGCATCGCTCTCTATATTGTACAAGATGTCAGTGTTTGACTCTGATACCATATAAAAAATATTTAAAAAAATAATTCTGATATATTATTTTAAAAAATAGGAAATAGGATACCGTGTATATATATATATATATATATATATATATATATATATATATATATATATATATATTAAGGTGGCATGAGGTCTCCTCTATTACCATTGCATTCCTAATTGTCAAAGTTAATGTCTTATCTCACACAATATATAGTTGTCACAAAGAGAAAGAAAATAAGAACTTAATTTATACGCCAAAAATGGAATCTCTTTTTTATTCTAAATTTTGTAACGTGTTGTTTGACTTTATAATTTTTTTTAGATAGTGTGACTGTAATTAATTGTACAACAACATCATTCTATCTTCCTTTTAGTTGCCTGAACTAAATTTGTGAAATCCAATGTGCATATTGGACAGTAAAAATCGCATTTATCTTTAAACAGCTTATATATATATATATATATATATATATTGGAAAAATAATATGAGGTCGAATAACTCAATATTTTGTTATAACGTCGTCACACGGAGCAAAAAAATATGACCTGATTATTTTGAAGTTACATTTTTTACTAATACATCAATTAGTTAGGGTAAAATATAGGACTAGACTAATCTTAAAATAATCTTAAAAGGATTATACATTTTTACTTTTTATTTTCTTTGGATCTAACACTTATAGTAAACATCGTTTCCTTTATTTAGTTTTAGTATGTCTGAGGAATCTTTTTAAGAATTTAAGAAACGTAATAAGTTTTCACGATTTTAATAAAACTTTTCTAAATGAAAAATATTTTTTATTTCTACATCATAATAAATATGTACATCTAAATTAATGGAAAATTAGATGAATGATAAGAACATAAATAATGTTGTCTTAAACCTTCAAATATGATGAGAGTCGCTTTTTAAATTACAAATAACTTAATTCCCGTATACATATAATGTAAAAATACCGTCATACATCATAATTAATTATTTGTATTATTAGACTTAATCATATTTTCATTGTCATCGTTAATGTTTCCAATATTTTTTTTTCAATTCCGGATAAGACACATTTCCAGAAAATCTATAAATAATAATTAATTTTAACATAAAAATTATTAAATGATCAATTTAGATATCAACTTATAAACTAAAAATTAATCTTTATATTGTAATGAATTAATTTTTAAAATAATTATTAACATTATCTACTAAATTTTTGACGTATAACGTCCTTAATTTTTTTTTATGTATCCATAAATGGAAAATAAGCTGAAAGATGCATATAGATATTGCCCTCACCCAAAAATAATGTAATGCTGGTACCCTTTATTCCGTGCTAAAGGGTCAACCTAGACATCAACGGTGCAAATCTCCAGCATCAATTCCTAATCAATATAGAATATGCTGCATGCAACATTTGCCTCCTATATTCTTGCACATGCCATAAAGTCTGAGATTTTCAAGGTTGTGGTTCTTCGATCACATGCACAAAGATCAAAACTAAACGAGGACCATCGTTATTTGTTACAGTTTCAAAAAGCTTTTATTCTGATACTGATAGACTCCAATTGCAGCATGTGTGAGCCAATCTCTTACTTTTGTCTATGAACAATGAGTTCATATAAAGAGAAGACAAAACATGCTTCTATTACACACGATGTAAACAACACATGAATAGTAAATGGCCAAAAAATTAAAGCTGACCGGTCAAAATTATCATCCGCAACAACACAGAAACAAAGTGCATGCATCATGAAACACGAGATGCTGCAAATGCATGCTCCTTCTTTCTTTCCTAGACAACAACCTATACATTTTTCAATCATATATATATACAGAAGCAAAGACAACTTCAAACATTGAATTAGAAACAAACACTTATATTATAAGTTATAAAGTTATAATATAACCCTAATATATATTCGTTTCAAGTTCTACCCCCGAACCAGTAGTGAGTAATACCTATATATATACCCTTTATTAAAAATTCTTTTCCTAGTGAATATATTAAGCACGATGAACGATAAAATAACATTCAGATATCAGTGATACATTTTGAGGAAGTGGAAGAAGACTCGAACTTGTAATGTTTGTCCACTGCAACTGATACCTCCCATGTGCAACTAAGTCCCTTGGGTATGGTGACAAGGTCCCCCACACCAAATTTTACTGACTCAGACGAACCTTTTGGATAAACCTTCACTTTCCCTCTCAGAAAATAACACGTCTCTTGAGCGTCGAATTTCAGCATATACTTCCCAGGAGGACAACCCCATCTGAAAATACACAGAATTTCATCAGATCCATCGGTTAATCAACCACAGACTAAGAAAGAAAATTCTCTGACACCCAGTAAAAGGAAAGCCAGAAAACAGATAAAAGATAAAGACTTGATAAATTTCACTCACTTGGGCCACGAATTTATACCCAGCTCGGCTAATCGTGATTTGGAAGGATTGTGTTCAACTGTGATAGTTAGTTCTGAAGATGACCTTGGTGTGGATGTTGATGCCATGAACAAGGAAGTTCAACAGAAGAAAACGAGAGAAGAAGAGAAAGAACACAGTAGTTTAGAATCAAACTGGTTAAAGCAGTGGTTGGTTTGTTGTCAGATTTTTTTTATGCATATATAAAAAGGGCACTGGTCAGAGGAAGAAAAATGGAATTTTTATTGATCGAAGTGTTTATAGAAAGAAAAAAGAATCTTTTGGTCGGGTTGTTATAATATATAAACATAACTTTCTGTAGTGTGCAACAATACAAGTTGAAAGGAACCGTTAATTATTTTTTGAGAGGTGAAAGTTTTTACTTCTGAGTTCAAAAGTATTGTGCATGAACTTGGTGATGGTTCCCTAGGGAAAGAGACAGGTGAAAACGTGATCCAAACTGCTATATTCTGTGAAGATTTGTTTGCGGAATACAGTAATGGAATAAGAATTTGAGAGTGTTTAGGTAAGAATTGACATAATGGAGACCAAAACACAGGTCAGTAACTGAGAAGAATGTTCGGAAATGGAAATATCTCGAAGTGCAATGCTACAAACATGACCCACCCCTATGCCTTTCGTCTTATCTATATTTAAATTTGGTCATTAAAATGTTTAATGAGTACATTTTAAACTTGGTTTGCTTAATTTTATTGTTTGCCATGCATAATAGCGACATTGTATTACTTTACTTTAGAACAATATAAATATATATACTTTCTTTAAAAAATAACCATTTATTTTGTCAATGAGAAGCTATTGCAACCACATTCATTTTGAAGCTTTTCTTTTGACTATTTGTCTCTTGTACTTTCGGAAGTTCTAGTAGTTTATAAAATATAGGTGTTAAAATGAGTTCGAATCTGCGAGTCAATCCAGCTTATTATGAGTTCGGGTTATGTTGGGTTGAAATTTTTTTACAAATTTCAATACGGGTTAATTTTTGACTCGATCCACCTAGAACCCGGCTCACCTTGATTGAACCCGTGGTGAGTTGGATTGACTCACCAACCCACAAATAAATGGTCACACAAGTGTTTTTTTATTAAGTTGGACTTTGCATTTGGTCATATTAGGTTGTTTTTTTGTGATTTTGGTTTGTATTTGGATTGTATTGAAATTTATTTAGATTTTAATTAGAAATATAATTTAGTTTTGACCGAAAAAATAAAAAAAATATTTTTTTTAATTAAGTGGTCCCGTGAGCCAACTCGTTTAACCCACCAACTTGTGGTGGGCCGGGCCGGGTTCAAATTTTTTCGACTCACTAATAAGTGAGTCGAGTTGGGTTGACTCATTAAGTGATCAATCCGTTATCGATCGAGTCGGGCCAGGCCAGGTTACCGTTTTGACAGTTCTATTATAAAATCAACACCTCTCATTGAGATATAATAACATCAATTCATTATCAAAGAGTTCGTACTTTTTCATTGAGTAATGATTAATATGCGCTTCATTTCTCAACAAATTTGAGTAGTACTTTCCAAATATACCATGTATTTTGGTACACCCAATAAATCTTATATTGTTTAGGAGTCGAGATCAAGCTCATTTTGAATACTCTTTCCTCCCTCAATCCTCTGAGGTATCTTCTAAGGACAAAACTGTAATGGAACTTCATACTCCAAAGTGGACAATACCTTGAAAACGCAGTGGTCATTCTCAACGATGTTGTCGGACCGACTTGGGTCGGATCATAACATTAGCGCCCACCATAGGGAGCGACAACTCCCTTTACCCTCGATTGGGGATCCTGCCGCAGTTTGCTATTTTTAACGTCGTCCAGAAATAATACAAAAAACAATTATTTTATGCAGAAACCAACTCAATTTCAATAAAGAACCATCTCCAGATTAGGATCAAACTTCAGGACAAAAAATATATTTTTCTTTTTTTTATTTACTTGTCAAAAGAAAAAGGGGTTTTACACAATTATATTTCAATAAAAAAAATGATGATACACAATCAAACATCTTATAAATACCTATAATTTAATTTTATTAAGTAAAATGTGAATATTTACTTTTTTTAATATAAATTTGAGTTCCTTTATACGACCTTTTATTTTCTTTTCTACTTGTTCATTATATATGTTGTTTAGATCAATATCTTTTATTATAATTTTTTCAGTGACTTTAAAATATTATCAAAGTCAAAATAAAAGTATATCAAATGGAAAATTTTCAAGATATATGCAATAGATCTGTATAAATGTGTTTTGAAGTGAAAAATGTAATTGTGAATCTGAAATATGATTAAGAATAAAATAAAATAAAAACTGACCACCCAATATTAGATTAAGAAATCCATCGATTACTCTTATTAAAACATATCTATGAAACATAAAAATAAAATGTTAAAAGAGAACAAACATCAATATCTGAGTTCAATCACATAATTTATTGACATCACTTTCGATCCAAAATTTTAAGACAATAAATTTATATGTTTTTATTTTTATATAGTGCTTTACTTTATTAGGTCTAATAGACGTAAATTTTGACTCACAGTTGAATTTCAAACAACATCAAATATAAAATAATTAAAATATAAATAAAAATGATTAAAATATAAAAAAAAAATATTAAAATACGAGTGTTATGGACAAAAATCAGGAATAATACTTAAATAAAATAATAATCAAAATGGGTTTAATAAACCCATTCATTGGGCAATTACACGGAAGAAGAGTAAGAAATGGAGAAAGGGACAACGAGTAGTGAAGGAGAAGCAGAAGCACAATACTTCTGCAACGACTTCCACTGGGAAGACCTACGAGCAGAGGTGGAAGCAAACCCTTCCTATGCCTACCACTTTGAATCCGCGTCTTCTTCCTCATCGTCGCCTCCACCCGAATCAGACGTGCTGGCATGGAAGCAATTTCACCTCCGTCACGCATCTGGAAGATTCTTCAAGGTCCCTTCCCTTTTCCTCTTCGCATTTTTTGCTTTCAATTTCCCAAACCTAACCGCTTTTTGGCATTCAGGAAAGACGTTATTTGTTGAAGGAGTTCCCAGAACTACTCTCCTGTCCCCCAAACTCTAAGCTTTTGGAAGTTGGTTGCGGCAATGGTAGCACTGCTCTTCCTATTCTACGGTTCTTTCTTCACCTTTTACTTCTCTTTTTCCATCTGCGTCACGCACCGCTATTTATTTCATATCTATCTGTAGTAGATTAAGTTTGTGTTTGGATTCAGCTCAAACAGTGTTGAAATACCCACTAAAGTGGTTTTAAGACACTTCAGCGTTTGCCTTTGGATAAAAAAATGTGTACTGAATTTTACTTCTAATTTCCTTTTAGAATAAAAACATCTAAACATAAATCACTGCAAAATCGATTTAAACCATTTTTTTTTAAATGAACTGTGCAGACAGTCACCTGAATTTAGTTAATTACTCTTTAATCGTTTTCTATTATAATTGACTTTTTGTGAACTTTTGCTTAGTTTTGAAGCTGGTGGTTGTGAATTGCAAGATAGTGGTTTTAGATCAGTTGCAGTTTCTGAATTTGCAGATTAAAACCAACAACTTACTTTTGGTCAATTTGGGCGTTGTTGCCCCTTTTTTTTTTTGTATCTTGCTGTTTTTTAATCCTTATAAAGCTTTCCTGTTCAGGGCCAACAAGGATTTGACTGTTTATGCATGCGACTGTAGTGATGAGACTCTTGAGAGGGCTAACGAGATTATAAGTGATGCCTCCACAGTTGCATCCTTTCAGCATCGTTTCCGTACATTCTGTTGTGATCTTTCCACTAGTGGATTCCCAAACTGGTTGGCATGCGACCCTTGTCGAGATAAATTTTTACAAAAGCAGTCATACTGTTTGTCAGGTTATTTTGCTATACCTTTTATGCTGTTGAATTATTCGATTTATGCAATGACTTCATAAAAAGTTAGACTTGGTTCTTTCTGTTTCTATCCAGATGTCAGAGAGGGTAATGGACTGCATTTTACCAATCCATATTCATCAGAAGAAGTTGAATGTTGTGTTGGCGGAGTAGATTTTGTAACATTGGTCTGAGCTTTTCTCCTCTAAAATTACCTTTTAAGTACAATGATATGGTGCTTCCAGAGCCCGAGAGTGTGTTAGAGCCGTAATCTTTACCTTGAGTTTTAAAGTAATATATTATTTCAAAGGTCTCTTTTTCACAATGTCTCTTTGACAACATATTCCCAATCCTAGCCTAGCAACATATGTTAACTGACAGACCCTCCATTTTGCAAAATGTGTTTTTTCACTTTATCTGTCTTTTTAGAAAATTAAAGTTTTTATTTTTTGTCCCAACTTTATCTATCTCCACTAAGTAAAATGAGAGAATGCAATCACATTAATCTAGTGACATATTTTGAGTATTTTGGCTAAGGGGAAAATGAAATCATATTTTATGATTGTTCAGGCTAATAAATTGCTTTCTTAATCTTTGTATCTTGAATTACATATTCTTGAAAAGGAGGATTATGAAAGTTGTTAGAGTGCAAATTGTCTTCTCATTAAGCTCTGGAAGGTTCCTTTTCTATATTTGTCATAGTTTTGATTTGGAAGATACACGCATTCAAGCTTTAACCTCAATTTAATCAATTATTTTGGCGTCCTTGTGATCTACATGTGACTCTAATTTGTCAGCTGCTTCTTTGTTTGTTAAAAGAAGTACTCATTCTTCATTCATTCTCCAATAACATATACTGCATTCTTTCCTTTACTATATTCTATTTATATTGCATTTTGCTACCTAAGGGATTTTTTTAAGCTGTTGAACCAGAACATTTTACTTTAGTGAACCTTACTTTTTTTATGTCAGACCCCTTATCTTTTTCTTGTTTCATTATGGGGCTAACGCTCCATATCTCTACATAGCTATAATTTGGAGTATACATGCATTCACACTTACCTTAATGGTTTCCTATGTAGGTTTAAGTCTACTTTGGGACTTATTTTTCAACCGGTTGAGTGTATACTTTAACTTTCTAAGACTTGTTGTTTATTATTGTTTAGCCTTTAGGGATGTTTAATCGTTCTATACTAGCTCTCTAGATTCTTTGGCATACACAAACAACTTTATTTTTAATCTTTTGATTATATCAATTAAGTTAAAAATTAACGACCTCTCATTTTGGCATATTTTGATGTGTCATGTCAGATCTTTACTCTATCAGCAGTACCGCTTGAAAGGATGCCAAAGTCTGTCAAAGAATGCTTTTTTGTGTTGAAGCCAGGAGGCATGGTTTTTTTCAGGGACTATGGTAATAAACAAACTTGCAAACTTACTCTGTCTGGAGCTTTTAGGAAAGTTATATGTAGTGCTTTATGTCAGTCGATATTTAGAAACCTAAGGTGCTGGAAATGACTTAACTACTATAATCAGGCCTCTATGATATGACCATGCTTCGATTTGAGCCGGACAAGCGAGTGGGATTCAGGGAATACACGCGGTCAGATGGAACACGATCATATTTCTTTTGTCTGGATGCAGTCCGGAACCTATTTTTGGGTGCAGGCTTCACTGAGGTACTTTTCTATTTTTATTCGGCAATAACTTTTGGCATGACACATTGTTTTCTAATTATATTCTAATAGAAACATTAGTATGACTTGTGTTCCTACACAAAGTTAATCTTCTTAAATGTGTGGATTGAGTATAGAATCTGTTGACTGTTACAGTGTATGTTCATAATTCTGAACCTTCCATCTGTCGTCAGTCTTCCTGTAAAATTTTGCGAATCTCAATGTCTGGAATGTTTCTGACATATTATAGTCTGCTTGTATTTGATAAACTCTGCAGCTTGAGCTTGATTACTGTTGTGTTAAGTCTATAAATCGGCAGAAAGGGAAGTGCATGCAAAGAGTTTGGGTTCACGGGAAGTTCCAGAAGCCTGCACTGAGAAATGAGTAATCTTCCTTTGTTGCTGTGAAGTCAGATGAAAATGTGCACTTGTTGAAGTTTATCATTGATTACTTTCTGCTACGGTGAAGAGTATACAAGAGAAAAAGGTAGAAAAGAATTTTGATGTCTCTGTAGTCCTTTATTTTCACTCCTAAATTTTGGTGCAATGAAAAATTTGCAATGATTATTTTTGGAAAAGCAAATATTGATCACTTGGCTGCAGTACAGATTCATCTATTTGTGAACTTTTTTGTATTGAATGAGAATTCGGGAAGCCGCCTTTTTCTTTTCCTTAAAAAAACTATTTTACTAATCGCGAAATTTTTCTAAAATTACAAATAAATAGATGACCAGTGGATTAAGCAATTGCTGTTTTAATGTGACAAGTTTGAAAAGATTCATGGAACGAGTGTGATATTGTTCTGAAGGCAAGGCTGTGGACCCGTTAATCAAATTATCGTAAGTTATCTTTTAATCAATCGAGCCTTAGGCTTATGTTTATCCGAATAAACTTTATTTGAAAACAAGCATTTTCATGTGTTAAAATTAATATATAAATTAGTTTAGTCTTTATATTAGATTTCCTAATGTTCAATTTATAATTTATGTATAAGTTAGCATCTAATTATTTTTGTTTGAACGAAGTTTTTTCAAAGAAACCCTTGATCCTTAAATAATTTTGTACCATATTGTTGCTTAATAGCAGTCTCACTAAGCATTAACATCGGAAGTAGGGTAACGTAAAACTGGAAGCCTCTTTTTTGCTTTTCTGGCGGTGAATTGTAAAATTTTGAAGAGGGTTTTCCAGGGTAGGGGTGTCAAGTGCTATGGTTTGCGGGCCAGTCCGTCATTATGTTAAAAGAAGGTGAGTTGAGTTGAATTTTGAATCATAGTTGAGTTGGAATGGCAGATCAACTTGTTCTTAGTCCGTTGATTTGTTTAATTTTTTAGTTTTTATTTTTTTTAAATTAAAATTTAAAATATAAATAATTAACAGATTAAATTGTTTATATTATATTTTTATAAAGGTAAATATATAATATTATTATAATTTAAATTATTAATACTTACAAGTTTCGATCAGTTATAATAAAAAATTATGATAATTATTTTAATTTATTCAATTAAAAATATTAATTCATCAATATTAAAAAATATTTATGATTAAATTATAAATATATATATATATATATATATATATATAAACAAATTTTAAAAATTAAAAATTAAAAAGTCGTAATCTAGCCTGACATAGTCCGTTTCTAACAGGTCAAAGACATACTAGATCAAAATGAATCGAACTGACATTTTTTGTCACTCCTACTTTCAAGACAAAACAAGGATGTCAAATCTACAAACAAATGTCCTAAATGCTTAGAAAATTAACAGGTACTGTTATTACGAGAACACAAACAAATATAATTGATTGATAAAACAACATTAGTATATTAGGTTTTTGGAATTTAATTTATAATAATTCAAATTCATATTATTTTAGGTCCATTTAAGAAGATTTATTTAAACTAAATTTATATTTTTGGATTTTAAATCTAATCCACGTAATTGCATTTGGATTGAATCAGTTTTTTGGACGTTCAAAATCCAATTCTTAGTCCACTTAATTGGATTTAGATTAGAATCTTTTTTGGATTTTGAAAATCCAAAATCAAGATACATACAAGTCGATCCAAGGTAGTTGATAACTAGGTCAAAGGTCGGTAAAAGTCGGCTTTCACTGAAGGCCAACATGAGTTGGCCCTAATTGAATATCGGCTCAAGTCGACTCCTTTCGAATATAAGCTCGAGTTGGTCTTAGTCAAAGATCAATCATATTCAGTTTTCGTCAAACACCTACTAGACACAACTTCGATAAAAAGTCAGCCCTAACCAAAGTCGACTCGCATTAGTTTTAGTAGAAGGTTGACAAAAGTCAACCCCCGTCGAGTCGTTACCGACCGAGTCGACTAAGGTCGAAGGTCGCCTTACTCAATCCAAGTCAAAGATTGGCTCTAGTTAGTCTCGATCGTAGATCACCACGCATCATCCTCGGTCAAAGGTTGGCCCGAGTTGACTCCAATCGAGTCAATCTAGAGGGAAGGTCAACTTGAGTCAGTCGCAATCAAGTCAGCCCGAGCCGAAGTTCATTTGAGTTGGTCGAAGTTCAACCAAGTTGGTTCAACCGATGATTGGCCTAGTCAGCCTAGCCGAACATCGGCCAAGTTGGCCTTAGCCAAAAGTTGGTCGAAGTTCAACCTAGTCAGCTTGACCGTAGATCAAGCCATTTGTCCTGTCCGATTATTGGCTGAGTTTACCTAAACGAAGGTCGATCGAGTCAACCTTACCGATGGTTAACTGAGTTGGCCCCGGTCAGATGTCGACTTGAGTCGAAAAAAGTTAGTCTTAGTCAAAGGTTAGCTAGAGTCGCCTCCAGTTAGAGATCTTCCCAAGTCAGCCTTGATTGAAGGTCGACCCGAGTTAGCCTTGATTGAAGGTCTATTCGGGTCAACCTTGACCAAAGGTCGACCCGAATCAATCTCAGTTAAAGGGTCAAGCCGAGTTAACCTAAGCCAAATGCGCGAGTCGAGTTGTCCTATCCTATATCTAGTGAACCTAATAGTCAAGTATGTTAGATCGATCTCACTAAATTTAATCTCATTGACAAAGTGAATTTAATATAATTTAAATTAGATTGAAAAAAATCTAAATCTAATTGATTTAATTTAAAATAAATCTAGATTTTAATTCATATCCATTTTAACTTACTAAATTTAGATTACAAATCTAATCTATTTGTTAAAGAGATTGAATCTTGAAAAATCCAATTCATATCCTGATAAGTTTGTGAAGCATTTTCAAATCAAAGACAACCCAATAACTTGTGCGTGATCATGTAGTAAATAGTTCCAAAGTAATTTAAAGGCCTTCCCGGCTGATTTGTCTAATGAAAATCAGATCAAACAAGTTTTGATACATTCAGTAGTTACTTGGGAGGAGACAAGGTTGGTTTTAATTGGTTAAGGTAAGTAATATTTGACTATTGGAGGAAACTGCTAACCCTAATATGGTTTTTGAATAATTTCTACTTTTCTCTCTCATTAAGTAATGCACACCTCCATTTAAGTTTATGGTTTCATATTTAGTCGTTTCTGCAATTTCCATTACTTAACATAGTATATTCGTACATAAAATATAAGAATTTGTACATTTTGTTTTCATTAGGGTAATGTATCATCATTACAATTATAAAGTTCTTTTTCCAAGTTCTTTTTCCAATTCTTAAACTCCCTAAAGAAGAATTGCTTTTATGCGTGAAAAAAAGTTCTAATATAAATTGCTCAATGATGAATAAAAATATACTTCTACACTCAAACGCTCATTTCACAAATCATTTTAATAATATAATAAGATATATAAATACTTCAAATTAGATTATTTATCTCACACTGTGAGCTTTATTCATTTTTCATGCATGCCCATGCCTTTGATGCAATAAGGAGGAAACATTGGCAACTTTTTCATTCACCCAATACCAATTATGATTTGTGTTAATTACCATAACAAAAATATATTTTTACTACTAAATTTTTGACAACTTTTTTTTATAACTTTAAGTATTATTTTTTAAGTAATTTTTCATTATTATTTTTCTTATTTTCAATCTTTCAAAATCACTTAAAATATTATACATCATATTATAAAAAAAAGTTATTAAAATTTAGTAGTTAAAATATTATTGTCCAAAATTTAAGTCAATGTTGAAATAAGTGAGTGTTGGCTCAATAAAATAAATCATAAATTGTTAGAAGTTGCTCTTACTCTCAGCATGCACTTCCCTGAAATAATTACCCTCTGTCTTCAGCAACATTAAATTATATCTTAATGTAATGATTATTGATAAAGTTTTTAGATTGAATTGCTCCACTTTTAATGCATTAACTTAATGTCAAACTATCATAGGGTTCCTCTAGTTATCCACTACACTACGTAATTCCGTCATGAAACACGCAATTGGTGTAGTTTCTCATATTATTACCTAAGTAGAATATAGATAATATTAATTACTACAAATTATTTAAAATGATTTAACATGTCTCATTTGGAAAGTTCTATATTAATTAAAAATAAAACTAATTTACAGTTAAAAAATAAAGACAAATGAACTAATTTTATAAAATTAAATTAAATTTAAAATTTACTTTTATATTAATATAACATGAGAGTCGTGAATTAGATTCGGTCCTAACGAATTTGTTGCTAGTTAGCCTATTTTGACTATACATAAATTTCCTATGATTTTAATCTTTTTGGGCACAAATCTATTTAAATATTAATCACGTCATCCGAAAAGAAATTTAACACAAATACTCAATTAAAAAAATATAAAAGTTTTGAATACTCAATAAATATAAAAAATTAATACTAATTTAATTAAAGATAAACAATTTTTTCATAAACTTAAAATTTAATTAAGAAAAAAAGTTAGTGTAATTTATTAGTAAGATAGAAAGTGAAGAGTAGAAATATTAAATAAAGAAACAAAAACCAGACTGTTTATCAAGTAAAAAAAAATTAGAAATGAGTAAAATTATATTGATATTATTTGTTATTAGTAAATCTATTTATTATTTTAATATTATTTATTAATTTTAAAATATAAATAATGGAAAAAAGAGTACTCAATCAACTATTATAATCGATTATGAATGTTCTATAATGAATTATATATACATATATAATACTTAAAATATTTAATTTTTGATAACATAATTGAGTATATGTACAAATAATTAATTATATTATCTTTTTTTATTATTAGGTACTTGTAAAATGACTTCTTAAATCTTACTCATTCAAAAAGAGAAAAGATAAATGAATAAGTAGTGGCAATTTAATAATAAGTAGTGGCAATTAATAATAAGGAATGAATAATATTTTTTGTCTAATTTTAATTTGTACCCACTCGCATTTATTGTAATGTAAGAAATAATAAAATAAATATTATAAGAAAATGTTATATTAGTAATCAATTTTAATGATAAATTTATAAAATAAAAAATTATTAATTACTAAAATAGTCATTATTATAAATAAAAATTTATAATTGAAGATTAATTTTTTTACCAATTAATTAGAGACTAATTTAAAAACTAATTATTTTGATAGAAAAAACATTAGTAACTAATGACCTATTTCTGTTGGTAACTAAATTTAAAAATCAATTTAAAAATAAAATAATTTTTTATTCGTGATAATAACTATTTTAATTATTTTGATATCTAAATTAGTTACCGACTAATTTTTATCATTAAAATTAATTATTAATAAAATATTTTTTTTACCATTATTTTTTCAAAAAATAACTTTAAACCACAATAAAAACTATCATCCCTCGCAAATAATTTTAACCCATTAATGTTGACCCGTAGCATTATTATTTGATACATCATAGTGGAGAAACAAACCAATGCGAAAGAAAACCTCCTGTCATATCACATTACGTGTTTTATTTAAAATAATGATCAATATCAAACAAAGAGATAATCATAATTATTATTTAAGTTTTTCTGAATTATTTTATGAACAGATCACTGCAAATTCTGGTGATAAGACAGTGGAAACGATGTGATGTACGATTAATTTCAAGAAATGAAATAAGAAGCTATGTACAATTTCATTGCTATGTGAGTTCAAACTATTTTGATTCCGTTGCATTAATTGTAAGCATAAGGAAGGATGTGCTGGATTCAGTGGCGGAACACTGGTGGCTCCAAAAATTTTGAAATTTTTTTATACTAAATATTTCAAATTTTTTTATCTTATAAATATTAAAAAATATATTATAAATCAGTGATAATTAAATTAAATATTTTATGTTTTTATAAATATAATAATTAATGTTAATAAATGATAAAATATAAAATTAAACATAATAAAAAGTAAAAAATAAAAACATTTATAAAGATATTATTTATTTATTTATTATGATTTGTGTTTCTCACAAATTGTTTTCGTATCTGATTCTCATCTGTATCTCATTCTCATTCTTTTATTTCTCCTTTGTTCTCTTTCATTCTCGAGAGAAAAAATAAGTAGATAATTCTTTGGTCTCAATTGATAATGAAATATTAGTTTAATTATTTAATGAGTATCTTTTATATTAATTTTTTTTTATGAACATAGCAGAAAAAAATATTGTAATGTGTATTTTTTTATAACCAAATTTTAATTGTGGTTCATTATATTTATTGAGTTTCTCACAAATTGTTTTCATCTCTTATTCTCACCTATTTTCTTTTGTTTATGAAGAGAAAAATATCTATTATTTTTGCTCTCATCTCTTAGATGTTTTCTTCTATTCTCTCGAAGAAATATAGAAGAATGTAATTTTCTCTTGTCTCACTTGATAGCAAAACGTTAGTTTAATCATTTATTTAAGAGCTTCTTGTATGAGTGAGTTATTTCTTTTATAATTATCGTTATACTAAATTATGTATTTATCTTTATTTTATTAGTAACAATAATTAAATATATAAATTATGAATGTATTATTTTAGCTTCCCAACATTGTTAGTCAATATCTGTCACTAGTCAGAATGAAAGAAATTGAGAATAAAAGTACGAATAATTTAGTAGGGAAAGGAAAGTATATGATATGACGAGAGGGTTTCTCATAAACACCTTTTCCTCTTATTTACTATTTTTTTCAAAATATTAAGTTTTTTTTTTATTTTATCAGATTAATAAAAGAAAATTTAACATTTTATGTCTGTTTCCACTTTAGCTAATTATATATATATATATATATATATATATATATATATATATATATATATATATATATATATTATACAACAAACTCTATTAATTAGTGGAATTGAGGGATAGATTCACACAAATATATAAATTCATTTTTTATTTTATTTTTATTCAATATAATACTAAAATTTATATTTAAATTTTAAATTTTAAATTATCTTTTTTACACGTGTAAATCCTTTTATTCAACATAAAACTTAAATTTTCAATAATATTCTTATTTAGTATGAGTTTTTTTATATTAATATTTTTCACTCAAACTGGTCAAAAATAACATTTATTTATGCCATAATTCATCATAATGAAACATGTTTGCTTGACCTTATGTCAAAAAAACTTTCAAAATAAGAACTTGTTTGAGTTAATTATCAGAACTAATTGTTGGCTGATATATTTTTCAAAAAGTTATTAAAGAAATATAATACTAACAAGAAACGAATTTAAAACACACATAAAATTAACACCAGAACCTTTAAACGATAAATTTATAATCATTTGTAACTTTTTGATTTATTCTCAATGAGACTTGATCTCATGATTAAATTTCCACCAACTATCTCATCTGTAACCTTAAACTTTTAACTCATAATTATTCTAAACACTGACAATATATATATATATATATATATATATATATATATATATATATATATATATATCATATGATATTTCTTTTAGCTGCTAATATAATAAAATATCACGTAAATTCCAAATGATATATAGTATTTATAAAATTACCATGAAAGCGATTTCTATATTAGTTTCTCGACGACCGATGTTATATCTGCGATGTAAAATGAACTGTTTTACAAATGAATTTTAAACAACCTATTGATAGCCGTGTACTTCACGGCTACTTCACGTTGTCAATAAAAAAATAGTTAAAGCATCCAATACTTTGACAATCAACTTCGGACATTCACTCAATTTCAATTCATGGTGAATAGCTCCGTTAATCAATGATGAACCACTATCAATTTTTCTTTTATATTATTATATACTTAAAACATGCATGCACTTGTGCTATATAAAATGTTTAGTGTTTATCAGTGTCTCTTCAATGAATTCGTATTAAAGTGGAAGTAGTTAATTTGGTTTGTAGAGTTTCACATATCATCATAGTAGTTGATGAGAAATTCCAGCTGAAATGAGGAAAATTTTGGAGGAAAAAAAAAAGGAGATAAAGCATTGGTTGGCAAGTCTTTATTGAAGTGTTATCGTTACTTTAAGCTAGGGGTGGCAATGCGGGCCGGCCCGCCCCGTTTAGGCCCGCCCCGCATAAGGCCCGCACACCGCGGGCCGGCCCGCCCCGCCCTGCACATTTTATGCGGGCCGCATACTCTGGCCCGCCCCGCATAAAGGTTGGCCCGCGGGCCCGCGGGCCGGCCCGCTTTTTTTTTTTTAAAATTTTTTTTTTATTTTTTTTTTTTT
>Ga0209589_1007623_pt1 | contig 17299 bp, 11 predicted proteins | sample CowpeawhiteBW_FD_187525 | JGI IMG/M metagenome (GOLD analysis project Ga0209589, IMG submission 187525) | Root nodule microbial communities of legume samples collected from California USA - Cow pea white BW (SPAdes) (version 2) | ecosystem: Host-associated > Plants > Roots > Nodule | place: USA...
TGTTAGACATGTAGGTGGTGCAATGAGGGGTGCAGGTGCAGAGCAAATTTCTGTTCTGGTTAGGTCAATGGTGGAAAGCAAAACAAGCAAAAATGTTCTTCGTTTGTTTTATACACTGGGGTACAAACTAGATCATGAGCTGCTGAGGGTGGGATTCTCCTTCAATTTCTTCAGGGGTGCACAAATCACTGTAACAGTTTCATCAATCAATAAAATGCTGAAGTTACATGCAACTGACGAGGCGGTGCCAGTAACACCTGGTATACAAATGGTCGAAGTAACAGCACCTGCAGCTGCTGAAACCTACACTGAAGTTGCTGCTGCTGTGTCATCCTTTTGTGAATACCTTGCACCGTAAGAATCTCTTTTCTCAATTTCACGTTTTTCTATACCAATTGCAAATCTTTTACATACCAAGAGGCTGGAGCTGCAGTAACCAGCAGATTTACTGCTTTGTTAATTTTAATAACTTTTCATGCTGGGTTGATATCTCTCGGTCATGATTGTCTAAGGTCTTAACATCATATTAGAATTAGTTAACGATTATCAATAGAAGTGGTTTTGTAACCTTGAGAGTCTGCAGAAAAATACCATACATTTCTTATCTTCCTTCACATAGATCATTGATATTTGTAACTCTGGTGTGAATTTCGCAGGCTTCTCCACCTGTCGAAACCAGGCATTTCGACCGGTGTTGTAGCTACTGCTGCTGCAGCTGCTGCATCTCTAATGTCAGATGGTGGGGGCACAACATTGTAATGAGACTGTACAACCGTTACCAACACCCTTTATGTACATTACTTGCTTAATTTTTTCAAAGAGACGTTAACGTAAAATTTTCACTTCACAAGAACATGTTAAATTTTAACATCGGAGTATGCCGTCTCTTTATGAATTGCTTCATGATATATCATTTGGTATAGAACTCTAATGTGATTGTTTCAAGCTATTGAGAGTGGGTATAAGTGTCAATTTTATTCAGAAAAAGAAGAAAAGAATCAGAAGTGCTGGCTAAATGTTTATTATGCTAAATTTTCAAACGTCCATGTTTCATAACTGTAAACATTCTTTTTTACGAAATACGTTGGCTAAAACAACTATTAAAATCAATTAGTTTACTGTTCGTGAAATATGGCTATATTTTTGTATTTATTTTCCAAATTTTATTTATAAACTTCGATATCTTTAATTCAAAATGAATAAAAGACTACAAAGACAAAAAAAAAATAACAAGGATGAAGATGTAGTAACAAAGACCGAAGAAAGAAAAAAAGTTTATAGGTATAAAAGGTCAAATAAAAAAAATTATAAAAATAAAAATAAAATGTAACTATTTGATCTAATTTAGGTCTAAACGGTGTCAAACTATTGATAATTTCTTCTGGTAACTTATCAAAATTTTTCCTGCATTTTATTATTTCGAATTTTATTTTTTTAGAACGTAATAAATCAATGTTGGAAATATTTTTCTGAAATAGGAGTGGTTAGTGTCTCTTGAAAAAATTTTCATAATTGATTTAGTGCATAAAATCCAGAATAATAGAATGTAGACAAATTTTAATTCTGAGAAAGTTATTAAAATTATAAAATACTACAAAATCATATTTTTAAAAAATATTAATAATTAGTTTTCACTAATCAAACTGCATATATAAAATAAAGCAAGCGCAGAAAATCGTCATTAATAGCGTAATTCACAAGATAAAAATATTTTAGGAAAGAAAATTTTCTACCGCCTTAAACTTTGATTAGTCACCAATGTGTCACACATGAAATAAGACAAAAAAATATCACTCAAAAATAAGCAATTTGAGATATTACCTATTAGTATAAAACTCTAGGATAAAAGAAAAATAGTGAGTTTCCACGCATAATCACAGAAAGAACATCCCCAGTTATTTATGCAATTTTTGAAGATTAAAAAGAGAAAAAGATATTAATCACACAGCAACTTTATTTGACCGTTCTGAAAATGAATGTTTTATCTTATCTAATTCATATAAAAATTGCACGTGTTCTTTCTTTTTCAGTGAAATCACCATTGTCGGTTTCTTTTAACAAACACATTGACGAAATTTCGAAGAACTTTAGTTGTGAACCAAGCTTCGAAGAAGGTTTATAGTTATGAACGAAGCTTCGAAAATCATTGAAAGCTGAAAACGAAGTTTGGAAGAATATTAGTTGTGAACAAGTTTCCAAGAAAGTGGTCACAAAATTTAGTTAACGATTAGATATTGGAAATCTTTGATCTGAGTTTATCCTGATTATATCAAACAAATAAAAATATTTATCCAACATAATTAGAATAATTTTTTCAGATTTTTAAAACAAAATTTCATAAAATACAATTTTATACAACCCAAATTTAAAAATATAGTTTAAGATTTTCAATGATAAATTAAATAATTTGAATGAAAAGTATTGGGTGATGAAAGTTAATAAATGTTTATGCACCTTATTTTGTGAAATCACTTTGTAAGAAACTACTGTGGATAACAAAAACAATCTAAGGAACTCACCCTCCTGGTTTATATAAGAGGGTTGTTCTGATATATTTAAAAGTTTCACATCACTTATAATTAAAAGTTAAAAATAATATATACATTCTTTTTCTTTAGCCTCTTGATATGTCTCATAAGAAAAAATTTATGATTAAATTAATCCTAATAGTACTATTTTAATGGAGTTGAATGTTGAAACAATTTTTTACCACAATAATAAGATTGTATACGAATAAATACTTTAAAATAGGTTATTTATAATTTAAAATAAATGTATCTATATATATATATATATGTATAAATTTTAATTTATAAATTTTAGTTAATGGTGTGTATGAATAAAAAATTTTAAGAATATGATTCATTTTTATAGAGAATTTGAAATATTTTATAATAAAATAGTTAATATTTTATAAGTATAATTTGATTACTTAAATTAGATAATTATAATTTCACCTTAAAAAAAGGAATTTAAAATTCCTCAACCTATGTTAAGAATTTGTGGCGATTTTTTTTATCATTAACACCCATGTTTATAATAAGGTGAATCAAATATTTTTTTTTTCAATATATGTTGAAAAAAATTAAACTTTAACTAAAACATACATCAACCAAGATAAAATTAAAAAAATAGCCAATATTAATATTTTAAAATTGTTTAATTGTTTAATATTTAAATAATATTTTTGTATTTAATGATAATTGAAATAATTTATTAAAAAAAATAAAATTTAATAAATTTGAATTATCTTATTTAAATAACGCAAGTAAAAGCTTAAGTAATTTAAAATGGGATAATTCAAATTTAATAAATTTAAAACTTTTAAAAATTACCAAGTTTCTTGTCCAAATTCAAGGTAAAAGTAATTGGTAAAGAAATTTGGTACAAGTGTTTATTATTGCTGGTACTATTTAAATTCTAAAAGAATAGTCCCATCAACATAATATATTTAAAAGTAAGCATGCTCCATGGTTTCTTGTGTCGTCATCTAAGAATAAGAGTGTCGTTTTCTTCTTTTTTCTAATCCCTCGTACTTTTCTTTTATCCCACTAAAGGTATCATCTACACTAAATAAACTCTAAACTCAATTAGAACTTTGCTAATGTATATTACATACATGTATACCATTTTTTGGAAGATATATTATATCACTTAAATACAACATAATCACTTTAACTTTTTCCTGCAATTCTAGTCTTTTTCTATAAATGAAACTACCTTTCTAATGTCTATATTTACTATGTATAAATAAATGACCGAATTCAAAAATAATATCAAATGGTATTTTCTAGTTATAGAAAACCTGAATCATATGAAATTATTTTCCTCTATCAAGGTTTCTGCTTCAAACAAGTATTCTTGTTATATATAGATATATTAAATTATTATTTACAATAATAATTTTATAAAAATATAATAAATTATCTCTTATAAAATATACAGTAATCTATCAATAAAAACAATAAATTCCTAGTTAACTTTTGTCAGTGATTCGTACGATTCAACTTTCTTTCTTTTTAATATTTTAATTTCTTTCCTCGTCATAATCACAGACCCCCACCACCACCATCTTACATAATTTATTTACATTGACTTGACTCACTCAGCAACCTCGAAAAGTTATAAGATTTTGGTTCACCTATCACTTGGACTGTTCTTGACCAACCAAAACTCCAACCTCTCTGTGCACAAGAACTTGGAACTCTGCAACAAAAAACCGTCACTGTTCAGAGCTAAGAGGTTAAGGAAATCATTTTTTCTCAACCTTTCTAATTCAGGTAATCAAATCTTATTACACTCTTCCTTCTCTTTCTCTTGTTTTTACTAAATTTCAGACATCTAATGTTTTCTCTGTTGTTCAAACATATGCTCAAGATGTTCCTTATTATCTCAGTTTTTTCCTTTTGCAACTGTTTTCCACACATTAACTTTTCTTGGATTTGGCTCACCTGCTTCTGCAATTTTTAAGACAGGACATTATGTGTAAAATTTGAACCTTGTTCATTCCCTTCTGGGATTTTAAATCTTATTTTCTTGAATGATGTTCCAAAATAAGTGCTGGGCGATTTTTTTCGGTTTCCTTCATCTCACTCCACTCACTCGTTGTCTTGTTGTGCCCTTCAATTATTGTTGAGTTGTTTTTTGAAATTAGAAACAGTTTTGAATTACGATTACTACAGATTAGGTAAAGTGATTTAATTTGGTTTATATTTGCAGAGGGAGTAGCTGTGCAGAAACATGTGGCTCGCAGAAGAACAATAATCAGAGAGTAAAAGCTTTCCATTTTCAAATGATAAGTGTGTAAGTATATGAATATATTATCATATAACAACATTACCCAGGACCCACTGGTGTCCAACCATTTTTTTAGCAAACAACTAATTTAGATTTTAATTTTTTTATCTTATTAATTTAAAAAAAATTAAAATAAAAAAATTATTTTGGCTACGGTAATTTATCTGCATCCTTGTAGTTTTATTTTAGTTTTTCTTTCTACGCTCTCATGATTGCAATCTCAGACTAAGATAGAAAAGAATAAAATAAAATACCCAAGTCGTTGTTGCATCACATCATTTCTACTAACTGTACTCTTACATTGAATGAAGAAGAAGAGAAGTTCGATTTGGGAACCTCATTTCGGAAATGTATGTGTTTTAGAAAATTTGTTTAAAATATTTATATTCTAAAATGAAAATTATGGGGGGTTTAGGAAAGAGAAAGTCTTTTATTTGACTTTAATGTCTTTAGTAATTTGGGCCTTAGAATCCTAACATAGGTTTGGTCGGTTTGGTTATAGTCCAAATCTGATGGTTATTCTTCTTGAGCCCCACCCCGTCCCAAAAGAAAGAGATTATCGTAGCAAAACAAGAAAGGAAATTATAGATAATTTGTAAAAACATCCACTTTAATATATTAATATTTTAATTATTTTTTAATTTATAATAGTAAAATATTATTAGATTATTAAAATGAGTATATTTTTTTGTTAGTTATATCGTTACATCTCAGTCAAACTTTAAGTTGGAATTTTCTGTAGTAGTTGGACTTTATTTCTATAGGCACTCATGAATCACAACGAGAACATTTTTTTTCTTTGTTTTTGCGTAAGCTTTAAGAAGCAGTTCACATTACTCCATAGACGATAAAAACCGGAAGAGCGTGCGGCCATGGATATTGAAGTGCTTCACTAATTACTGAAAATGGATATTAATGACACTTTATTGTAATTTGAATGTTCTGTTTTGCAGAGAAATGGCCGTATCAGACCCAACATCTTTCCAACGAGTGTTTCAAAGGGTTGCTTCAGCTCAGTTCAGGAGGCCTCTCCTTCATCTAGTTTCCAGTCGTAAGCTTTCTAGTTGATTTTTTTCTCCATGGTTGAACAAGCTGAATCATTGAAAAATCGGCTTCACTTTCATGATCATATACAATTTCTGCTACTAATGTTGTGGAGTTGAGTTAGATTTTCTATTTCTTAACAGAAATGTTTAGATTCTAAAATAAAAAATTCAATTGGCAGAAGAAGGCAGAGAAAGGTACCTCACCCAATGTGTTCCTCTTCACAAAGCAGCACTAAGAGGTGACTGGAAAGAGGCGAAGAAATTATTAGATGAAGATCCCACACTGTTGAATTCTGCCATAACAAAAGGGTGGGCGACAGTGCTACATGTTGCAGTGGGAGCAAACCATGAACGCTTCGTGGAGGAGCTTGTGAAAATAATGTCCCGAGAAGATTTAGAATTGCAAGATGACAAGAATAACACCGCATTCTGTTTCGCAACTGCAGTGGGAAACGTTAACATTGCTGAGATCATGCGCAGAAAAAATGAATCTTTGCCAACAATAAGGGGTGGACTAGGTGTCACTCCTCTTCACTTGGCCGTTTTACAAGGAAGAAGAGAAATGGCTGAGTATTTGTTTCCTAAAACTAAAGAAATACTCTACGAAGAGGATTGGGTTACACTCTTCCTCATTTGTATTGAATCCGGACTCTATGGTAAGCTTTATGCATTAATGACTATTCGAAGACTATTTTTTGGTTTTTTAAACAATTGAGTTCTTCCTTTAAACTTATGAGTGTGAACCACAAATATATCAATGTACACTTAACTACACTCTTTCTTCTATAAAGTCATCAAAGTTTGAAATGCACATAATTCGTACTTGTTGCAGAACTGGCTCTGGAGATGCTAAAAGAGAAGGAATCGTTAGCTTTTGCTCGGGCTGAAAACGGTGAGACAGGTTTACACATTTTGGCTCGAAAGCCTTCTAATTGCAGTTCCGGAAGTCTATTACAGTATCCGAAACAACTCTTGCACAAGTGTGAGTGCTTATAATAATCACTTCTATCAGGGAAATCATTACATTGAATTGTCTTTATTTTCAATTGTTGATTATCTATTCATAGAATGTATTTTGCTGGTAGTAATATTTGTTGTTGCTTTATTGAACGTGTCTCAAACCTATACTCAGACTCATGCATGTTTAATTGTGATGCATCATCAAAACACTTTTATGCTGTTAAGGTTATCTTTTGTTTTTGGTAGAGTCAATTACCTTTCATGGGACAAGTAACTAATAACTGGCCATATATATACTTGTGTGCCCTAGGCATGAAGCTGAAAGACCCTCCAGCACTCAAACTTACGAAACTCTTGTGGGAAGTATTTCTTAAGCTAGAGGATTCTAGGATGATGGAAGAAATAAGAGAACCTTCACAAGTAACATTTCTTGCTGCAGAAGTGGGAAATTTCGAGTTTCTATCGGTGATTATGAGCACTTATCCTGATTTATTATGGGAGTTAAATACGATGGGTCGAAGTATAATTCATGTTGCTGCCTTGCACCGACATGCAAGTATCTTCAATTTAATACATGAATTGGGTCCAATCAAAGAATTCTTATTCACATTTGTGGATGATGAAGGTAGCACCTTACTCCATTGTGTTGCAGAAATAGCACGACCAGATCGACTTAATATAGTTTCTGGAGCAGCTTTTCAGATGATGTTAGAGTTGACATGGTTTGAGGTATGATGCATACTACAAATAAACATACCCTTTTATCTGTATCTTCCTTTTCATGATCACTTTACTTTTATATATAATGATAGAATTATTATCCTTTTATTATATATCTTTATTGGGGTGTTTGATTTCAGGATAATATTGCATTCTTAAAAATCATATTCACACGATTAATATATGTAGAAATATTATTGTTATGAATATTTGGTAAATATTTAGTAATTTTAGAAAAAGTATATTTATAAAAGCTTGTAATTATGAAAAGTAGCTTCCACTCTGGTATAAATACAAGATATACCCACTTTTTATTGTGAGAATAAGAAGTAAAGCAAATGTTATCGTTTTTATAGTCTTCCAAAATATTTTCAAAAGTTATGGCAAACACAATATCTTATATATGCTATCTAATCAAAGCATTATCTATGATAAATTATTTACTTAATTTTTAACCCTAATTAACCAGAAAGGTATACAACAATAATTTCTGATTAGTTTATAGTGTAAAACCCTTTAATCTATAGTCATTCAATTATTGAAACAAACACAACCTTAATTTACACATAAATGCACACCCTTGATATAGTACATATGATTTTAGTATTTGAACTTTCATGCTATCCCTCCGAAACAAAACTTTAATATATTTTGCTTCCCAAATTTTAAAAATAAATGGATATATTTATTTTAATTTAGTTATGTTAAATTTTTTTGACGTGTCAAACACTTTTTATAGTGGTATTTGATTCTTTTACACAATTTGACATATTTCAACTTTTAATGTCATCTGAGAAACACACACAGATACCACGTAAAAAAAATTAATATAATTGAATTAAAATGACTATATTCATTCATTTTAAAAGTCTGTAGATAAAATATGTATAAAAATTTCAGACATTGACAAATTCTAATTTCACATCCAAGTTTAAAAATTAAAAACATGTTTAACCCTTGTTTGAAATTTGGGCATCAAAGTTCAAAAATTAGAAACATGTTTAACCCTTTTTGAAATTTGGGCATGCATACTTGAGTATAATATACATAAATGACATTGTGTTCAAACTCTTGATGTCATAGGAGGTGAAAAAGATCATGCAACCACTGTATATAGAGCTTCCGAACAATGAAGGCACTATTCCTCGAGACCTATTCACCAATAAGCATGAAGAATTGTTGAAAAAGGGAGAGTCATGGATGAAACGAACAGCAAGTTCTTGCATGGTGGTTTCAACTTTAATCGCCACAGGAGTGTTTTCTGCTGCTTTCAGCGTCCCAGGTGGTACCAAGGATGACACAGGATCTCCCAATTATTTGAAAAAACCTTTATTCACAGTGTTTGCATTCTCAGATGCATTGGCATTGATCTCTTCTTCCACTTCAACTCTGATTTTCTTGTCCATTCTAATCTCACGATATGCTGAACAAGACTTTCTCAGTTCTCTACCATTCAAGTTGATATCTGGATTAGTGACTCTTTTTGTCTCCATAATCAGCATGATGGTAGCATTCAGCAGTGCCTTTTTCATAACCTATTACCATGGTTCAAAAGGGGTTCCTTTTTCCATTGCTGTACTTGCCTTTTTACCAATTTGCTTATTTATATGCCTGCAGTTTCGTCTCTGGCATGACATAGTGTATTCTCACTATATTTGTAATTCTTTGTTTAGACCAAGTAAACGCATGATTCAGTAGAAAGATTCAGCTTTTGTTCCGGAATTTATACTGTTAAAAATGATAATTTTATAGATAATTACCAAAATGCAGGAGGTTACTTTTAAGAAGTGAATTTCAATTCAACTATACAAAATCTAAAGTGATGTTGAACCCACTTATATATACTAAATGCGTTTAATCTCTTATTCAAGTGAGATTTTCAATAAACATGTTAGTATAATATGCCTTTTTCCATAAGGTAGATTTGTTAGTATTTGATGGCTGAAAAAGCTCAAAAAGCTAAAGGGTCATGGATCACAAACATAGAAAAGGGCTCAAATACCAGTACGAATAAGTGAATATTGTTTTTGGTCATTTAACCTAAGACTTAATTTGTGGAGCTAAAAAGGATAGAAATGAGTTTGTGGAGTACTATAGTGTGTATATACTTTTTATTTACAAGTCTTTTACTTTTTAAGTTTAATTAAGTTTCAAAATTTTTATAAATTTGCATAGTTTTAATTGAATTTATATTAAATTTTTCTAATTTTATATTAAATTTCTATTAAATTTTATAAGTTTTTAGTTTTAATTTTCAAAATTTTATATTTTTCAATTGAATTCTTATTATTTAATTTTTTTATTAGTTGGATAACATATCTGTTATTTTGTCCAATCATCCTACATTAATTACATAATCTCATATTTTTTTAACATGTAAAAATAAGAAAATACGATGGCTGTACAGGATAATAAATCACGCCCTTCAATCAATTGAAAAAATATAAATATTTGAAGTAATAGACAGACAAAAACTTAATAGATGGCTAATTAAAATACACAAATTTATGAGATACTTAAAATTTAACTAAAAATCACTTTTTATTATAATTTTTTATAAATTGTTATTTATATCGGTTAAATTGATGTAACTTGTAAAATAAATGCTCTTGATTGCAATTCTACACTGCTAATTTTGTGAAGTATGAGAAGGATATTTTTGTTTATGAGTCACCTTTAGCACTGTCTTTCCCTAATTTTCCGTCAACATTGTGACCCCACAAAAGCCTTACAACTATGTCTTGTTGCTTAAGTTTTCCACAGAAGTTCCACAATTCTAATTGCATTTGTATGCTGCCACCCACTTTTTACGTGTTTCTTGGTTTCAGTCGAGTGCTTTATGACTCTGCTATCATGCAACCTTAACTTTACTTCATTAAACTCAACAATCATGGATACAACTTTTATACATTTCCTTTACTTTTGTTTAAGATTTAACTGTCTTTCCTTTGTTATCTTAATTTATTGTGTGTTGAATTTTTGGGGTAAGACCATCGACTTTGTTTATTAAGGATGTTGGAGATGCCAATGACTTTGCAGCTCCTCCTAAATTGTGGATGCTTCCAAGAAGTTTCTTTCACTGGACCACACAATTATATCATAAATTTGTATAACATGTGTTTTTCACCATATTTTCGTGGATAATCGAAATTAAAAGAATTGATTAAGGAAAATACAAGTACATATGTTTTAATATAAGTAAAGCAAAATTTGAAAACAACATTTTTTTTTTTTAAATTCAATCTTTGAGTTTAGATTTCAAGAAATGAAAGAACATATAAAGACATTATGAGAGTACTTGGTCAAATGTAATACCAGAAATTCAAACAAAGAGGGAAGTAAATGTATATTTCAGTAAGCCAAATCTATTTTTGAAGAAGTCTTTTCCTTTAAGTAGGAGACAAAGAGTGGAACCATGTAAACATAGCTTCAGAGTCAATTCCAACATTGACAAAGATTATCAATACATCTATTTTCTTTCTTTATAAATAAGAGAAATCGTAAATGTTATTTTTCTAATTTTAATTAGGCAACATTTCCATTTCCATTTTTTCCTAAGTTCTCAATACAACCTTCAGATTACTAAACAACATTACAGTTCCAAATAAGTTTTATCTCTTCCCTTCAAAATATCATTCAAATGTTAAAGCCATATTCAAACAATATGTTATGTCACTTCACTTAACAGTAAGCAAATCATAATTCAGGTGTATAGATTATACGCGCGCGTGATTAAAGTCAGGGTCACAATTTTTTCCTTTTAGTACAACGTTAAATGTTGATCAGAGTTTGGAATGATGTTTGTTTATTTTGGATTTGTTTTTTTTTTATATCCGTTGACTGAGAGAAGACTTGCTCTATTACATAAAGCAAATTGAGTTTTGTTTGAGTGATTCATTACGAGGAAAGTGCAATGAACCAGAACTAGATAAGAAACACAGAATTGAAAGGAAAATTCGTCATCATTTCTTCTTTTGTCAGGACTCCATCTTTCTATTCATATCCTATAAATCCATTTCATTTAACACGCCACCACAAACCACCATCTTCTTCTTCTTCTGGCTTCTGTTTCTCCTTTTCACCTCTCCTTCTTCTTCCAACTTTCTTTTCTGCTATTTAAACAACCCAAATATTATTAGTTTTCTTCCTTCATACCCTCACGGTTTTGAAATATTTTCCTTCTTACCTATGCATCTTGGTCATCCTTTTAGTGCAGACAATTAACAGTGGGAAGAAAAGCTCCGCTACAAATTCAATTTTCAGGTACGCACTCATGAACATGTTCTTCATTACGTTGAACTTTCAGTAGCAGTAGCAGTTTAGTACAATGATTGACCCAAAGCACACATGTTTTACATATGACCCCATCATCTTTTACTCTCCATGTTGATTCTTTTTAGGTGCTAAATTTTACTCTCTTTTATATATTTCGCCTTTTCTTCTTTGACGTGGTAAAATTCAGTTATGTAGAAATTGTATATATAAAATTAGGTTTAATATATATGTATATACTTAAATATCTTTTCATTTCCTTATGATGTGCAAGTGGGTGAAATAGTAAAACAAAATATAAAAGAAACCGTCCACACTTATTTACCAATCATATCTTTGTTGACCTTTTACTTTACTAGAGATTTTATATTCCAAAGAACCCTCAAAAGAAAGTGTTAGTTCCCAAAATTTCTTTTCAATGTTTATGTATATAAAATATGTACCGTTAGTTCCCATCACTTTCAATTTGATGTTCAAGTTTTCTTGGTGAAATGATGTATATACAAATGTGAGTATAAATATAAAATACTAAATTTCATTTGAATGGTACAAAATTTAGAATAAAATACACACGTGGTCTTGTAGGTGGATATGTAATTGTATTGTTTATAATTTAATTATTTTAATTTTGACTATTTAAATATAATATAATGTTTTAAATATATGCTTGTATATCTGTGGCATAAATAATTAATTATTTGACATATTTTGTATAGCAAATTTTGAAAGTGGATAAAGTTAATTATATGTTAAAAAAATATTATTGTAGGTTGATAAAGTGGTGGAAATTTGATGAGTAATATGATGAGTGAAGGAGAATCTGTTTGGAAGGCACCATATTTCAATGGCAGAAAATACGATGAATGGAAGGAGCGAATGATAGTATTCATTAAATCTATTGATTACAAGCTTTGGCTTGTGATTAAAAATGGACCCAAAATTCCAACAAAGGTAGTAGATAATGAAGAAGTGGAGAAGAGTGAAGATGAATACGATGAAGAAGACATGAAGAATTTGGCACTGGAAGCAAAAGCAAAAAACATTTTATATTGTGCCTTGAGTCCAGATTTTTTTGAAATATGTTCAGAGACTTCAAAATCAGCCAAGCAAATATGGGATGAGCTTCAAAGGTATCATTTTATTCCTTTTTAAGGTATTTGATAATTGCTGCTGCTGCTGATGATCACATTTACCCTTTTTTTTTGTCTTTTTATATTGGAGCAATCATTGTTTTGTAGATTTCTAAACTCATATAATTACTTATTGACATATCATAAGTACTTTATATTCTTAATATTGCTACGGTAAAATTTAAAAATAATAATATTTTTTTTCTATGTTAATCATGTTATTAATTTTAGTAATAGTGTTACTTTTATTATTTCAATAATTTTTTTTCACTTTATTATGTGAAATATCTAACAAGCTAATTATAGAATTCTAAAAAAATGTTATAAAATGACACATTTTTACGACAAAATGAAATAAAAATATGTTATTTTTCTCTTTTAGACTTTGTACACACTAACCTTGCATTTAAATGATAAAATTCACAAAAATAAACTAATTAAACAGTAAAATATACATTGAATCTTTATTTTATTCTACATTTTACTATATTGAATCTTTATTTTGTTCTTCATTTTACTATTATTTTTCTCCCATTTTCCCTTTGTTGTATTAAATATGGAGTATATTTATTTTGACAGGCAAATGACAGGTTCTCCTACTCCTACAACACAGCCTTCCAACAATGCAATGGACTCAGATGCGAATCAATTTAATGCTCCTGAAGGTTACTTTTTAAGTGGAACAGGTAAGACCCAAATGTTTTTTTTTTTTACCTTATTTGTTCTATTTATTATTTTAATTAAATACTCCCATATATTTTACATTTTTTAGTAAATAATAATTTCTTATGTTTTTTTATCTCTAAATATTTTAAATTTTTTTTGGAATGATATCTAATTAAAATTTTGACTTATGTTATTTTCGGAATAATTGTCAATCAGCCTATAATTTGTTCCTATAAAATAATAGTGGCAAATGATGCTATATTAATTAGTTTAGTAGTAATAAGGAATTGTTTAATTGTATACTTTGTTAAGTAATTATCATTGTTTTTAAATGTTATATATATCGATTGAGTTATGCATGAATTAATAACCATAAACAATATAGTGAACTTAATTGAAAACCCAGAAAACCTTAGAATAAGTGTAATGAACAATGTTTCAGGAGAATCTCAGGCTGAGTTTTTGAAGTTCTGCGTGCCCCTTCACAAGTATGGTTTAGAAGGCAATTGGACAGAAGCCGAAGTGATCTTAGAGAAAGATGAGAGACTGAAACATGCAGCAATAACAAGTGGTTGGAGTACACTGCTGCATGTTGCTGCAGGTGCAAACCATGTTCATTTTGTGGAGGAGTTGCTGCAATTGCTCACTGATGAACAAATCTCATTGCAAGATGGCAAGGGCAACACTGCCTTCTGTTTTGCTGTTGCTTCTGGAAATATGCGTATTGTTGAATTGTTGATCAAACGAAACCCTCACTTACCCAGAATCAGGGGTGGAGAAGGACACACCCCTCTAAAATTTGCTCTAATGCAAGGCAAATGCTACATGGCACAGTTTCTGTATGACAAAACCAGACAAGTATTCGAGGAATCAGACACAGAATCCTTGTTCTTCACCTGTGTCAAGACCGGAAATTACCGTATGCAATTTTAATAATAGAGTGTCTGTAAAAATTACCATTAATTCCTTTTTATTTTCAGTAAACCATGCTAAATATTTATCAAATATTTTTTTAGACATGGCCTTACAAATGGCAAGAGAGTGGCCCAATCTAGCTTGGGCACGTGATAAGAATAAAGATACAGCTTTGCATCTCTTGGCTCTAAATCAAAATCCTATGGATTCTTGTTGTCATTCTCCACACCTTCCCAATCCCATCAAGATCAATCCAGGTAAATTCCTATATTCACCACACATAAGCAAAATTTTATATATACATTCTAAATTTCCTTTTTCTTTTATAAATGTTTCATTGCATAGTGGCCCAATTTTTTGTATTGCAGGAATGAACCAACTTGTGATTTTTCAATTGGTTAATTATCTGTGGAACACCATGCTTCACGAAAAAACCATCCCCGAGGCAATTAAAATCATAGGTGAACCTTATCAAGTATTGTTCGACGCTGCTGAAGTTGGAAATTTTGGATTCTTATCAGAACTTATCAGTGCTCACCCCAGTTTGATATGGGAAGTTGACAATAAAAATCAGAGTATAATTCACACAGCAGTTTCATATCGCCATGCTAGCATCTTCAATCTAGTACATGAGATAGGGTCCCAAAAGGATCTTATAGTAACGTATATTGTGAAAGAAGACAACCCTTCCTCTTCTTCACCGAAAACAAAGAACAACAATTTGTTGCATTTGGCTGCAAAGTTAGCGCCACCAGACCAACTCGAATTAGTTTCTGGAGCAGCACTTCAAATGTGCCTTGAGATAATATGGTTTAAGGTAACCTCCTACGTACTTCTTAGACTTGCATGCTTGAACATTTTCACATTATACTATCTTCTATACTAATTCTTCAATATATGTGACAGGAGGTGAAGAAAATAATGCCCCCATCGTACGTAATAATGAAAAATTCCGATGGATTAACCGCTAAGGAATTATTCACAGCAGAGCATGAGGGATTGCGGAAAAAAGGAGAAGAGTGGATGAAACGCACGGCAGAGTTTTGCATACTCATCGCAACTGTTATTGCTACAGCAGTGTTCTCTGCTGCAATTAACATACCGGGTGGTATTGATGATGCAACAAAAAAACCAAACTATTTGAACCAAACATCATTTCTGGTATTTGCAATATCAGATGGAGCTGCTTTCATCTCATCTTCAACTGCAATATTAATATTCTTGTCGATTCTCATGTCACGTTATGCCGAGGATGACTTTTACAAGTCACTACCCTTGAAGTTGATATCTGGACTCATAACTCTATTCATCTCCATAGCATGTATGATGGTAGCATTTGGCAGTGCCTTCTTCATAACATACAACTACGGTTCGAGGGTTGTACCGGATTCGATTGCAGTACTTGTTTGTCCACCGTTGTTTTTGTATATAGCTCTGCAATTTTCTTTATGGTCAGATATCATATATTCAACCTTCTATTGTAGGACTCTATTTCGGCCAACCAAACGTATGATCTATACTATTAAAGAAGTATAACATTGTAACAAAAAATATATAATAAACTTTGTACTCAATATGTATATTATTTTGAACAATGATAATTTGACTACTAAATTTTCACAACTTTTTATTATCTCTTAGATGATTTTGAAATATCAAGGAAAGTGGGGAAGCAAATTTGAATTGTTGTCAGATATGACCCTATTCATAATACTCGTTTCTTATCTTCCTTTTAGGTAAATGTCACAGTTCTCACTTTTTTTTTATCGACAAAAAATAAATGAATTATAGGAAGACACTTCTAACTCTTTTAAAAAAATATATATTTCAGTTTTTTCCCTCTCTTTTGTGTGGTAAAATTCAGTTTCTTTCGTATCTTATTACCTAATCAAGTTTTATTTAGCAAAAAATTATTGTGTTAGAGGACATTTCTCCCATTGACAAGACAATTGTCTGAAACGACAATAATATATTAGGGAAATGATACAATGACTACTAAAATTTCACTACTTTGTTACTCCCTAACATGGCTTTTTAATTTCTGATTTCTTTTCCTTTTGAAACAATCCAAACTCTTGTCCAGCCTCTTCACGTGATGCAGTGGAGCAGGTCGGCAGTGAAGAAGGGTTCCAAGTTCCGAAAGTTCCTCGACGCCTTCTTCATTGATCGTAACTTCTTCCCAGCCATTCGCCTCATACTCCCCAACCTCGCGAGCGCGACTCTTACGGCCTCAAGGAATTCGTCCTCGCCACCTCCCTCATCGACGCCCTTGGCATCTCCCGTTACTCCCTCGATGCCCTCCGACTCATCAATTGGCGTAAAGGTGGCGCCGCCACCAACGCTACAGTCGAAAATTTCGGCCTCGTCGCCATTGAGGTTAGTGCACGACGTCGTTTTGTCTGTTTTAGGGTTCTGTTATGTTGTGATGAGGTGAAAAGTGAAATGTTGTTGGTTTTGATCCAGGTGCTGCACAACAGGCAAGGGACCGCTTCAGGAGGGTTGACGATAAGGGAGTTGAATGAATTGCTTTACCGATTGGCTTCCGGTGAAAACAGGTTTGTTTGTTGTTGTTTACATTGAAGTTTCGCATGTGATTGTTGTAGGTGCTATGCGAGGTTGTATAAGTTCTGATAGTGGGAAAATTTTGAGAAAAAAATTGAATGAACTTCGAGACAAATGCACAAGAAATGAAGTGGATTATCATGATAATCCTGAAAGGAGTTTCTCATTTATACCAGTAAATAAATTGATTTAATATCCTAAAATTAGCTTTGAGCCTGTAATTAAAATTTG
>Ga0209589_1007624_pt1 | contig 17299 bp, 10 predicted proteins | sample CowpeawhiteBW_FD_187525 | JGI IMG/M metagenome (GOLD analysis project Ga0209589, IMG submission 187525) | Root nodule microbial communities of legume samples collected from California USA - Cow pea white BW (SPAdes) (version 2) | ecosystem: Host-associated > Plants > Roots > Nodule | place: USA...
ATATATATTCTGGCCATGTTTGTGTTGCTTTAATGGAAATTATGTTTCACCTTGATAACTTACATACTAGTTCTTCTTTTGTCTTAATCGTTGGGTAAAATTTTTAATTTTAATTTCAAATAATATTAAAAAGAAAATTGCATCTGAAGTGATATGTATCTTTTTTTCATTTCATTGATCCATAATCTTTTATATTTTATTCAGATATACACATTGGATATATTTCTTTATTACTTTGACCCATAATTTTTATTTGCTTCTAAGTTTGGTATATGTACTGCTATCTTTTTCTTATCTACTTATGTAAAGCCAAAAGATCGTATTTATCTGTTAATACTCTTAGTGTATAGTATGTAGATATATGTAGATATATTTTTCAAATTTTATGTTTGTGTTATGTCTAGTTAAGGGGACTCTAATTTCAAAACTAACTTTCTATGGGACTCTAATAATGATTAACTAATGCATTAAGTTAAACCATTATGTATCATATTAAGCTATAGGTAGTCGTTAAAACCAAAGGAAAGTCTCTTAATATTTCATTATTAATAAATGATTAATTCATTCAATTTAATCTTTAACATAAAGTAATTTAAGACTGGTTTTGAATAATTGACATGTTCCAAAAATAATTTTCATTTCAACGTTTATATGCTGTCAATAATAATTTAGAAATAATGCATCATTTTGAATATGGTATATCTTTATTAGATTACACTTTATTATTACTTTTTATATTGTTTTTTTTATAATAATTAGGGTGTTTGTTTTATTTTGATGTTGAAGCTTAAAAATGAAATTGACATGTTTTTAAGTTGATACACACCAGGTATATAGGTATATATGTATATAATAGATGAAAAGACTTAAAGACGTGAAATGTGATATGTTTTATTGACTATATTTTATGTGGCAAATAGTATGAAGTTTGTATTTATGGTTAAGTATTTTATGATTATGTAATCTATCATGTATTTCATTTTGAAAGTAGTATAAAGATACCATTATGGTGTTGTGTACATAAAGAAATGTATAATTATTATGTTATATGTGATTGTATGTGTCAATATCTAGTATGGTATTATGGCCATTTATGGATATGTTGGTCATTGCCTTATATGGATATGTTGCCCATTTGGGATGATATTTTGCAGTATTAGGTTCCAAACTCAATGAAAAGAAAATATCTTAATTTCATTGAAAATTTAATCACAAAAATAAGACATGAGGTGAGGAGAAATTATAGGAGATTTTTGTATCAATACTTATTATATCATATGTAAATATTTACCTTCACACAACATTTTAAGGTCAATTTTTACCGGTGATGATTTTGATATAAATTAGATGTTAATTTGTAATCGGACATATTATGAGTCGAAAAAACATTAAATATAAAAAGTTACTTTTGATTTATTGGGATATATGTGAGAATTCATATATTTTAGATTGAGATAATTTAATAATAATTTGTCATTTTTGTTCTTTATTTTGAGAAATAATATTAGTACTACAAATGGCATTACAAATGATATTGATGATTTATGAGATTTTTATATAAATGCGAAATTGTATTGCTTTGAAGTTATAATCTTTAAATCGATTTATTCTAATATATAATAATATATAGCATAATATAATATAAACCACTGGGGTAACAAATCTATGCAATTTTATATGAAATATGAGAATGCAACAAAATTTAAAAAATTATTAATTATTATGCTAATATCCATGTTATATTTATTATATATAACTTTTACTAACGTATGGTTCCAAACGTAACATTTATGTATATAGCAAATTATATATATTTTTTTCTTTTCCCCGTTTAATAAGTTAGTTCGAAGTTTTTAGGACCTTGCGATTTCATATTTTAACAATTATTTAAATCGAATTTCAATTGAAGCCAACTTAATATGAAAAGCGTTCATACTCAATCGATGAACTTTTTCGGAATCTCTTCGTATAATTGCATTTTTCTTATCTACGAAATTTGATTATGAAATTTTGTTAAAAAAAATAATTAATAATGTAGATCAATAATAAAATTTGTTTAAAGATATGAAAAATTAGACCTTAAATAATTGAGTATACTAAAGCTAATGAAGACCTAATGGTCTTCATGGCCCTACATTTGCCGTCTATTATGTCTATGGATCTCATTCACTTATTTTTTTTTTCTTATCACTTATTATCAAATTTCTTTCTTTAGTCCACTAATTCCATAATTTCTGTAGTTTTAGCTGTATAGATTTTTTTGAAAGTGATTACTATTTTTACATTTCAGTAAATTATTATTTTTTTCTCAGTTGTCCTCAAATTATTATTATTATTTTTTTTGTAAATTGTCCTCAAATTAATTGATGAACATCACATAATAGATTGATTTATATATTGAATTTTGCAAAAACACCAAGAAATATTGTCTTATTCGATGAATGTTCTTGCTTTTATAATTTTTATTTTAGTCATCTCATTTTTTTTTTGTATTTTTAATTTACTAATATGAGACAATATATCAAAACATTTTTTTTAAAAATTAATATCACACATATTCATTTTTATTATAAATTGATAAATATTTTTTATGACAGTGTAATTGATTATGGACAATGTCATATTTTATTTTCATTGATTAAAGTCATGATTTCTTTTCTATCCTTATCCTCACATCAAAGAGAATTGCTTTTAGATAGTAGCTCACATCACATGAGATTGGCTTTTGTTTTCTCTTTTATTTCAACTTTTTTCTTACCCTAATTCCTAAATAAATAAATGAACAAATAACAGAATTGTTGAAAACTGAAAAACTAAAGAAAACATTGATAGATAAAATTGGTTTTAGATAATAGCTCACATGAGATTGGCTTTTGTTTTCTCTTTTATTCCAACTTTTTTCTTACCCTAATTCCTAAATAAATAAATGAATAAATAACAGAATTGTTGGAAACTGAAAAATGAAAGAAAACTGAAAAATAAACTGACTTTTTTTTCTTCTTTTTCTTCTTCTTGTTGAAAACAACGCCCATCTCTCTGTCATTTCCCACTTCCGAGGTTGTTGCCTTTGCCGGCCAGCCCCATTCCTCCTCTTTTTGTTTCTGTGTTCCTTGGAAATTCCACAATTTCAATAACACCCTTCCTTCGTTTACCAATTCTCAATTTTTCACCAATTCAACCTTTGATCTTTGATTTTTCCACCCATTTTCTTGTTTGATCGGGGGATTTTCAATTTGGGTGCCCCTTCTGTTTCTTATCTCACCATAGGGTCCAATAATCTGCGGTTTCTTCAGATTAGAAGCAATGGGCATAGGGTTCGAGCGGAATGATGGTACGGATAACGAAAGATGAAAAAATTTAAGCTTTTTGGTGTGTGTATTGGGCATAGTAATGTTTAAATTCTTAAATTACACCATCAACTCTAGCTACTTCTCCCCTGTATATTTTAAATTTCCACGAATTTGGCACAGTAACTGTTATCGTGGTATTGAGTTTGATTAATTTTGAATGGAAAAAAGATTTCGTACTTTTGACCGATAAGAAACCATTATTTGTAAGTCCTGGAAGATAGTTGTTATGACCGTCATCAAATTTACATACCTGTCAGTTTGTGATTGTCACTGTGATTGGATGTCAATGTGAACCTTATTTACATTGTTAGTGTGTAGACTGTTTACTCCAACCTGTTTGACACCTTAATTAATGCAATTCTGTTGGTAACTAGGATTAGGATATAAAGATATCTGATAAGGTTTTTGATTGCGTTGTTTATTTTATGCTTATGGGTTATGGCACAGCAAACTGAAATCTCACAATACAGTTATTCTAGTTATTACATACTTGCATTGCATGCTTTAAAGTTAAATGAGCAAATACTGTAACTATGTGTATGAGAAACTTATGCATTTTTCAGTAAATTTTGTAAATTGATAGTAATATCAATATTTTTGTGCATCTATTTTCAGGTTTTCCTCATAGTGATGTTTAGGGAAACCATTTGTCTTTTGATTTGAGAGAGCTGATTTGTGATTTTTGAATGGAGAAGAAAAGATTAGATGACTATGAACAAGGTCCAGTTCCTTCACCAAGAGCAGTAGATAGATTTGGTTTTGTAAAACCGGATAATACTTCTGATGGTTTAATCAAAAGTAGATCAGCCTATGAGTATGAGAGGTATTTTGTTTTCCTCCTGTTGATTTGTGTTTTTTCTGTGTTATGAGCTTAAAATAAATAGCCAGTGATTTTTACCTATATTACATCTATCATTCATCAGATATAAGGAGGAGAGAAGGGTTAGAAAATGGAGGAAGATGATTGGGGTTGGTGGCAGTGATTGGAAGCATTATCTAAGGAGAAAACCTCATGTTGTTAAAAGGCGTATAAGGAAAGGAATTCCAGATTGTTTAAGGGGTCTTGTTTGGCAGTTGATATCTGGAAGTCGAGACCTATTGCTGATGAACCCTGGAGTTTATGAGGTAATCAAGTTAAATTATACTGATGAAAAATTATGATACATTTTGTACAACATTGTGTTACCTATGATCAGTGCTTGTCTCGCTGTTGTTTGTTATAGTTCTCCAATAAATATGAACTGAAGAATATTCTCATTTTTATTTGCTCATCTTCTTTTTATGACTTTGTATATTTGTGCTTGCTGTTGTAGTGTCACCACCCTGTTGGGCATGTGTGGTGTTTGAGTTGAACAATATATTTCTTGGTAATGTAGGTTATAAATTATTTTGAATTTGGATGTGGAAATATTTGAAGTTGTTGAAGAATCTACATTGACCAAATATATAACCAAATTACGGTATATAAATGAGTGTAAATCTTACTTTATAAGTTAATTTTGAGGTTAAGTCAGACTTATAGTCCACTTTTTAATATGGTATCAGAGTCCATACTAGTGAAATTTGTTGGACCTACCACACCTGCTATTGGACTACCCACAAATATGTAGTGATGTGCTCGAGATGTCCAGTCCTTGTTGTTAAGGGTGTGGTTAAGATCTCACATGTTCTATAAGTGAGTGTATATCTCATCTTATAAGTTGATTTTTCGAGGTTGAGTTAGACTTAAAGTCTATTTTCTAAGAAAAATTACTAGATCAATTTTATTTGACTGTTGCAAGGAAATCCTACTTTTGTGTTATCTTCCTAAAAGAATCATTTTATTATTATTTGAGTAGTATTTTAAATATGGATGTGTAGATATTTGAAGTTATTTGATCAGTTTTTATTTGACTGCTATAATTGAAATTCTACTTTGAAGTTGTCTTCCTAAAGAATCATTTTTATTATTATTAGAGTAGTATTTAACTATGTAAAACGGTTAGTGTTATATGTTCTGTAATGATTGAACAGTTGTGTATTTAGTTAAGTCTGTTACAATCTGTTATGTTTTCTGTTCCTTGTTAGTTAGCTATCAATTGCCGTATGTTTAATCTTTCTCAGCTATATATATTGCTGATCTCTTATCTATACAATTTTACTCAAATTCAGACATTTTTCTTTCTTTACTCTGATCTTTAAGAATTTTGTATGAAATTGAAGAGATAGTGTGAATTACGTGGTTTTCTACACTGAAGTTTCCTCCTTTTCTTTATGAAATTATCTTGAATTTTATTACACAACTGTTACATGTTTTGGAGTTTGCTTTGACAAGACATGGCATTTATTGCAGCAACTTGTCATCTATGAGACATCAGCCTCTGAACTGGATATAATTCGAGACATTTCTCGAACCTTCCCTTCTCATGTATTCTTCCAACAGAGACATGGACCTGGACAGAGGTCCCTCTACAATGTTCTAAAGGCTTACTCTGTCTTTGACAGAAACGTTGGATATGTTCAGGTTTTACACAGGAACTCATCACCGTTTTTGTGCTTGTTGTGAAGAAATTCATAATATTGATCATTTTAAAAATCCAGGGAATGGGGTTTTTAGCGGGGCTTTTGCTTCTTTATATGAGTGAGGAGGATGCATTTTGGTTGTTGGTGGCATTGTTGAAAGGAGCTGTTCATGCCCCAATGGAAGGCTTGTATTTGGTAATTGTTTTGTTCTATGCATTTATTTGTTTGGATTATTGATGGTGTATATGTGTTATCCCTCTCTCATATAAGATACATGATTTTCTATGAGGAAAGATTAGGATATGCAAAGAATTGCGTATTTCTTTTTAAAATTTTACTTTGATGGTAATAATTCTTGTCTAAGCAAAACTGCTGTTATATTGATTGCAGGCAGGATTGCCTCTGGTACAACAATACCTCTTTCAATTTGAATGCTTGGTGAGGGAGCATCTACCAAAGTTGGGCGAACATTTTTCCAACGAAATGATAAATCCTAGCATGTATGCTAGCCAGTGGTTTATAACTGTATTTTCATATTCCTTTCCATTTCATTTGGCTCTTCGAATTTGGGATGTCTTTCTCTACGAGGTTAGCAGTGCTTTCTGTCTGAAGAACCATATATTGGTTAGAAATTTGAGCCTATAATGATCACTTTCTTATCCTTCAGGGTGTTAAAATTGTCTTCAAAGTTGGCTTGGCCCTATTAAAGTACTGCCACGATGACTTGGTTAGTATCATGTGACCTGTGTCTGTTGTAAACCAAAGCAAACTTCTACTCACTGTTTGTGTTTGTTTGTTTATCAGGTTAAACTACCTTTTGAAAAACTCATACATGCTTTGAAAAACTTCCCTGGGAATGCAATGAATCCGGATACGTTGTTACCACTTGCTTATTCCATCAAGGTTCTCTTTCTTTCAGTGTTTTTTTTATTTATTTTCTTTAAGTTCTACATACCCAAAAACACATGTTCTCCTCTTTGTCATAGACTATGAATGACATGCGACCTTGTTATGTTTCCTTCACTTCATAAACAAAACGCATTTTTATTTGCCAAACTCCAAGTTACTTGTAAAATTGAATGTTGTACTTTCTGTTACTCAGAAAACTCTGATTTATTGATTTGGTTGATTAAGTGGTAAGTAATCATAGTATTGATACAATCTCTCAAGTAGCCACAGCATGACCGCAACAAATCGTCTTTCGCATGGTGGTTGCGTTGGGCATTGTGGAGAGGCGACTTGGTGGCTCGGTGGTCCTTTGTGAAATGAAGGAGAAGTCTTAATATTCTATCTCCCTTTTTTTCCTGGTTGTCGAAGTGTTTTTTTTTCTTAAGAAAAGGGGGTTAGGCCATACAACTCGGGCAAAATCAAATATTTAGAGCAAAATTTTAACCGTACCCAACTTGAAGGTATCCACCTAGCATCCAACTTATTTTTTTTGTGCAGTGCCACCCCCACCAGTGCTGAATGCAAGTGCTCTTTTCTTTTCTTTTCTTTTCTTTTTTCTTTCAATTTCCTGTTTACTCAGCACTGCCCCACTCACCCTCCCTATTAGCTAGTAAATTGTTTGAACAGAGAAGACTTCATCTATATTGGACTCCTTGTGCTACCTATTGCATAAACTTATGCTTGAGGACATTGTAAAACTTCCTTAGATAGATAAGACAATTAAAACGGAAGTTAGTCTTGTTGGCTTTATTTACACAACTATTCTAGTTCCTTGGGTTTTGTTCAGACAATTCACATATAAGAGGGAATTGGTAAGACACATGGTTACGAGGTTTGCTCCCTCTAATTTATAACTACAAAGGTTGCATCAAGAGAGAGGAAATTTGTAAAAGATGTTCACTTAAAATGAATGGAGCAATAATGAGCTGTCTATGAAAGCTAAGTGGAGGGAAGCTAAAAAAATTATTCTTATATCATCATTTTGGAATCATTTGGTTTTTACTCTCAAAGTAATGACTTCCCTTGTTTATCTAGAGTCTTGTGGATAGGGAAAGAAAAGTAGCTATGAACTACATATATGAAATAATGGAGATAGCCAAGGAAATAATAATGAAATCTTTCAATAATACAAGGATGTATTTATAATCATTAATAGTAGATAGACATGCCAATTTCATTGCCCTTTGCTTGCAACTAGTCACTTTTTGAATCCAGAGTTTTATTATTCCAACTCAAAAATGGAATATGATTTAGAGGTTACAAAATGAGTTGTATGCTTACATCAAATGGTTGGTGCCATGTAAAGATCTGCAGCAAAATTTTTTAATTGATTTTCTCTTTTATAAGAGTGTAAGTGGACTCTTTGTGATGACTTTGCCAAAGAATCAAGGAAAACTACAACCACAGGGGAGACATCTGACTGCTTTCTATGTTGCATTAAGTTACAATGTTTACATTTTAAGTCACTTTCTTTTCTTTTATAACTCAATGATGGAAGAATTATGGGCACGTAGACAATTTGTTCTTGCTCTATTCATCTGAAGTGAACATCTTTTTCAAATTTCCTGTCTCTTGATACTACCTTTGCAATGATAAATAAGAGGTAACAAACCATTTGTGTCTGATATGGATGGATCTTCTTCCAACAATTTACCAACCAAGACATAATTCTTCTAGTATTTGTGATAACTAGGAGTAACATTTTCTTCTCCAATCTCCTTGACATGGGTATCAAGCGTCTCAAATAGAGTGCTATCAAGCATCTCAACATTTTTAAAGGTGTGCAATTTTGAATTATCTGGTGTAGTACCTTGTTTACAGCCTTGCAACCCCAGGCATGTGTCCAGGACTTTGAAATTTCTAGATAAAGTCTCACGAAAATGACTTCCTTTTAATTTTTTTGTCTGCCGTCCAAACTTTTAACTCTGCCAATATTGGCAAATTTATGTGAAAATTAGGTATCTACAGTAAATCATTGAAATAAAACTTGTTAAAATTCCTATAAACAAACAGGTTGTATGGTAGTTTATTGGAATGTAAAAGAAAAATAAAAGATTTAGATAAAGTGAAAATGCATTGAGAACCCTAAACCTTAAGTGATTCATTAGATTTGCTTAACTCCAAGACTTAAATAGTATATATTTGGGTTGTTGGATTTGTAGACAACAAACTTCTTTATTGTGAAAAAACTTGATTCACCTCTTGTTGTTTTCATACAATAAACAATACAATTTATAGACTCACATTTCATGACCATTGTATTCAAAACGGCTATAACCAGATCATCATATACTATGTATAGTTCTGTTCCTCTGTCTAAACAGTAGAACTCCTACTTCATCATTTACACTTTTGTTTAATTAGTTATTTACCATATACTAACTAAATACATAATGGTCATTACATTATTACATGGCTGTGATGTTATTACACTGTATAGTTCTTTTGTATAATTTTAAAATTACAAGTCTGTAATATGGTTCTCATCATCAGATATCAAAGCGTTTGGAGGAATTGAAACAAGAGTATGAGAAGAAGACTGGAAAGGGAGCTAGAGAGCTTTCTGAAAAACCAATGCTTCCCGGTGAGAGCAACTGAAGTGAGAGCATTTGTTAGACATGTAGAACTATTGGTAAACCTGAGAGCAGGACCTCTTAGTAAAGGTTTCTCTTTCATGTTGGGTGCTAATCCACTGTGAAAATCATGGCCTCAAATTGTATGTTGTGATCATGTATGTTGCATACTATGTACAGTTGTAGTAGTTGTTGTTTTCAGAGTTAAAAAGAGGCTTCAATGAAGATGAAAATCTATTGCATGCCTAGAGCCTCATGTGGGTCTCATTTCTTTTTCTCTTTTACTGCTCTATAAAGGTAATGTTACTTCAGAAATTGTTGTTATTGTATATTAAGGAGAAAGTGCTTTTGTTGTAAGACATTCTGTTTGAGTGCAACTGAGAAAGGAATCACTTTTCAACTGTTTGTAGAGGAATATGTTCTCACCAAAAAAGCCACAAATAGAGATAGTAGGGAATTACTATTTGTTATTCAGTAACTTATATTGTATTTTTGGGTCGTTTGTTAAAGAAATGTCAAATTGCAAATCTTTTAATAAATTAATATAAACGAAGTTCACTGTTAATAAATTGAACTATTGTTATTCTGTCATAACTTTTAATGTTGTTATGAAAAACTTCATGTTTTGTTAAATCAAAATGGTGAGGAATGTAGTTCCTCTTGTCCTTACATCGTCTTAGAGACTATTGGGAGAGTTGGTTTGTAACCTATTTGACTCGTTTAATTAGCACAAAATGTTTGGTAGGATATTTTAACTAGCTTTTAATTTGTAGTTTAATTGTTTTTTTTATTCTTATATATTTTAATATATTTTATTGTTATTGTTATTTTTTTATTTTTTATTATCCTTAGTTTTTGTATTTGTTTTCTCGTTACTAATATTTAATTACAAGATGTTATGTGAAAATTACAAACAATAAAAATTATAAAAAAAAAACTCTAAAGTAACACATTAATTGAACTTAAAAAATAAATTTTTTTGAAAATAAGTAAAATTTAAATTTGACCAATATTTATTATATCAATTGCTTTAAATAAAATACTTATTCAAATAAAAAGTTAAGCAACTTTACAAAAAATATAGAAATATTAAAAAATTGAATAAAAACTTACTTATTTTTTAAAGAAATCAAAAATTATAATTTCATAATAATATATTTTTTAGAAATATAAATTTTATTAATATAATAAAATTTATGTATTTGTATTTTTTATGTCATTTTATATTTTACCAATTAATTTTATAAGTTCCTCTTGTGCCTTCAAATATAGACAGCACCAAAAATGGAACAGAGATTCCGAACTCAAAAATTAGTTTATTAATTTGGTTTTAAGTTTAATCTATGTGTTACGAAATATATTTTTACTATTCAAAGTCATGGCTAGGGATGTCAAAAATATCCGTACCCGTGGGTATTCGCGGATAAAATCCGTAATGGATAAGAAATGGATATTAAAAATGGATACCCGCTACCTGTGGGTACGGGTATTTTTGATACCCGCATGTTAACGGGGCGGGTACGGGTATCATAGTATCCGTATCCGTGGATATCCGTACCCGTTAAACTTTAATTCACAAAAATACCCTTATATATATATATATATATATATATATATTAGTAAAAAAAATTTTGTCCTAATTTTTTATAAGTTGCACGTCTTGTCTTCTGTCTTCATTCTTCCAACTTTAAGTATTGGTACGTTGTCTTCTTTCAAGTACATCCCTTAACATTTTTCTCTTCTCCTTCTTTGAAATTGGACATATACATCAAACCATATATAGATAGTGACGTTTATGGTATGCTTGTTGTCAAATGATGGAATCAAAATAAGAATATTTGGCACGTGACAGTTGAGGTTTATTATTTGATTATTTTTCGGGAATCAATCGGAGAAAATGGACTTGTTGATCAAAACACTAATTAAAGAATTTCCATCATGTTGAACGTCATTTTATATTTATTTTTATAATTATTTGGACTTGAGTTAGTTTAAAATTTATTTAAAATTTATGACAGTGATGAATTTTATTTTATTTTATTTGAATTTATGATTAAATATTTATTTTTTAAATAATTTTGTAAATACCCGTGGATACCCGTGGATATCCGCGAGTATGAAAAAAATAGACGGGTACCCGCATAACGGATACCCGACGGATATGGGTACGGGTACGGGGCAGATATTTATCTAGCGGGTAGGGTACAGGGAAGCTACTACCCGTACCCTACCCGCCTCGTTGACATCTCTAGTCATGGCTAAATGAAGTAGAAAATACAACATGAAAAAGCTAAATATGGGTATTTAAGAAGAATTTGAAATTTATTAGAATAAATTAAAGTTTGATTATGTTTTCAAACCCTGAATTTGAAATAATATCTTATATTATTTACTCTTTAGTATCTCATATTATAGAGAGAATTCTAAATAGTACATTTGAGAAATTAAAGAGTTATAAAAAAATTAATTTAGTCTATTACATTTAGGGTTAAGGGATCAAAATTATTATTTGTACTCTCTATTCTTTTTCTTTTCATTAGTAGCATTAATACAAACCTTAATATTTTTATTTTTTGAATATTGAATATTATGTATAAATTTTAATTATCATATATTTGAAAATTGATTCATTTTTATTTTCATAAAATTTAATATAGAAAATTTTCAGTTTTAAATATACTTTTAAGAAAACATATTTTGCACATTAAATAAATTAAATTATTGCATCCAGACCAAAGAATTTGAAATTTCAAAAACTTGTATTCATTCATTGAAATAAAATATTTGAAAGTAAAATAAAATAAAATAAAAGAAATTCAAAATTTGTGCTATTTTAAAATCCCTTTCCAAACATAGAATATTACTCAATATCCATGTTAAATCTTTCCTTCAAATAAACGATTTCTAAGTCATTTGCAACGTAAAAAGAATGATGTATTTGTTGAAGCAATAAAGCTATATATTTTAATTAATTGTTTCAATAAAGCTTATATTTATCATATTCTAATCTTTATTAAAAAAAAAAAAACTTTAACGATGAATTATTTCATTTCAGAAAGGAGAGAATGTCACAACCATTCAACTATGAAACAACGTTACTAATATTTGATTGAGTTAATTACTCAACATAGAAAATAATTACATTTGAAAAAGAATGAAACAATATTCCTGTAAAATATATGCATCAGCACAAACAGGGTTTATTTGAAGGGAAACTAAAGATCCATTAATCTTCATTTGTTGTTGTTCATCCCTGTTGCGTTCTTCACAGCTTCAGCAGCTTCTTGTGCTTTAGCCTGCAATTGGTTTCCAACCTATATACATAACAAAATATATACACTTTCTTTTAATAATTGCATGTAAATTATGGATAATCACATCATTATAAATTTATTTGAATACAATAATTAATGTTGGAAAATAATAACCTCTTGCAAGGATTCTTGAGCAGATTGAGCAGCATTGGCAGCCTTGTCCATCATGGTGTTGGTCTTTTCCTGCAATTATTGCCACCAAAAACCTTCTGTGAGTGTCCTCAAAATTATTAGATAGTCTTAAAATGTGTCATGTAATCAATTTTGTTCTCATTAATGTAAATTTCATTAAGAAAATGATGTTCAGATTATGTGTTAAAATATATTGTTTTTTTAAAATATATTAACGTTGACATGTTAAAAAAGTTTTTAATATATTTCAAATCGTCAAAATCAATATGTTTATTTGTGCATTTTAAGATCACAGTGTTTGTTTTGTGTATTTTAAGATCAAAGGAATAACACAAAAAAATCAGCAAAAAGAATTCAAAGAAAAACTTTTATATGTACACTGCAAAAAAAAACAGTTATTAATATTCCTCTAAATATAGGTTTAATTGATCACCCACATGTAGATGCAAAACTAAAAACTTAAACAATATTTATACTAAAATTCTAAAACAACTAAAATTTTGAAAGAAAGTTAAAGCTAAAACAACATATTTTAAAAATGAGCAAGAAAGTCACACATGCAACTATGTTTCCATATATTTTAGAGAAATTATGAGATAATTTTGAAATAAAAAAGGGTTAATGTTTCTTAGCAAATTTTGGTTGAGATAGAGAGAAAAAGTTAAAGAAAGACCTGAGCTTCACCCTGGGCTTCTCCAGCTTTGTAGCTCAAGTTTTGGGTGTTTTGGGAGTCCATCTTGATTCTTGTACTGAAGTGTTTGTTTGTGAAAATCAAGTGTTGTTTTAGGTTTTGATCAAATGCTAATATATTTTTTCTCAAACTCTTGTAACTTATATAGTTTCTCAATCCATTGCATAATTTCTTCTCATGATTATGAGATTCACATTTTCCTCCTTCAACATGCGTTTTCAAGGACACATGTCATGGCATTCTTGTTGATGAAGATGTATGCATGTGGATGAGGTTCATTCACTATTTTAATCTCATAGGGACTAGTTCTGATCATTTTTACTAATGATAGTGAATTTGTGTTCTATCTTATTGCTGAAATATTGGAGTAGAAAAGTCTACATATGACAAGGTGAGAGATAGCAAATGATGCTTGGGTACTTAGCATTATTAATTGATAAAATACTCTAACACCCCATTTTGTACTATGTTTTAGAGGAATAGTTTATTCCATTTTATGAGTGTGAAATAAATACTTTATTTTAAATTATTTATCACTTTATAAAATTAGAGATGCATTAAACATATTTAGGACTAAACAAATAGGTAAGTAGAGAGATAAAAGGTACATTAGGAAATCATATAACTTTTTGTAAAATTTATGTTTTTATGGGGATGATGTATATAATGTAAAGTCTCCTATACAAGATTCAGGAATTCACAATCTTCACTTCAAAGGTATATCGTCCTGTGGTCTCGAGTCAGGAGAAAAGGTGCCAGCAAAAAATAATTTGATGTCATAGTTAATTCGAGGTACGGAAGTCAGGTGTCAGAATAAAAACATAAACATATACTTCATAAAGTGTGCCTTTTATGTTAAGGTTCATGGGCCTTACTTAGTTAGGCTTTGATTTAGTTGACTTAATTAACTACTAAGCATAATAAGTTGTGTAATCTTGAGTTACCTTCGTTTAAAGTAAGTAGGTTTACGTGCAATGGCGGAGGATCATTGGGGCAGGGGTGGTCGTGATCCCCACAATTTTTAATTTTTTATATTATATATATATATATATTAATTATTTTTAATTTTTTTAATTTTTTAATTATATGTAACATATATTGGAAATTGATAGAAGTTAAAATGAGGTGTCTTTTTTATTTATTTTATAAGACATAACATTAATAAATAATAAAATATAAAATCAAATGTAATGAAGAATACAAATATTTATTAAGATATTTTTTATTTTCTTTCTTATTGTATTTTTTAAGTTTTCTACAAATTATATTGATCTCACACTCTGTCATGTTTTCTTTTTGTTTTGAATAAAAAAAAGCAGTTAAATATAAACTTATTCTTTTTGCTTTCATTTATCATTTGTTCTCTTTCATTTGTGAAGAAAAAAGGTAACTCTCTCATTATTTGATAGTGAAATATTTGTTTAATATTTAACATTATTTTTTATCACATAAGCCTTATATTAATTTTTTTTATGATTATAGAAAAAAATTATTGTACTATGTGTTTTTTCATGATCATCTTTTAATGGGACTTGATTGTCATTGATTTTTTCTTTTAGTAACTCTTAATTTTTATTTTTTAATTAAAATATGATAAATTATTTTTTAATCTTAAACTTAAAAAAGAAATAGGTATATTGATGAAGAATAAAAGAATAGATTTATTTCTTAAAAGTGATAAAAAGAAATCTATTGGTGAAGATGAAATCAATACAAATTCAATATCTTAGCTTTATGTATCCTGAATCATGATACAAATGATCATATTGTTTGATTAGAGGAACGTGTTTTATATTAATTCTTTGGAACATGTTTATATTTACATTGAAAAAGAAATAGTTGAAAATTTTAGTTTTGACTCAATTATGAATGAGTTCAAAGATTTGAAAAAGAAGGACAATCCTTTGTATATGTGTGATTTCTTTTATAGATACATGGTTATACTAAATTATTTCTTCATTTTTATTGTGTTAACGACAATAATTAAATATATAAATTTTTAATTTTGAGTATATTATCTTAGCTCCCCAACATTATTGGTTAAGATCCGTCACTACTTATGTGATTTAGCCGACTAGTCTGACTACATGTCATCCTACAAGATTGGCATGTGTCCGACTAGATTATGCTCAAGGTAGTTTCCTCATGTACGTCATCTTCAATATTCCCTTAGGACTGTGTATTCTAAAAGGACTGGAACGAACAATCAATTTTCAAATATTTATTTCCTTCTTAAATACATATAACAAAATCTTAGAGATTGTGTTACTAGTAGAAAATAATAATTGTAAAACATTGACATAAGGAGTTAGTCCATTAATTTTGAACAACTCGGATAAACTAAAAAAAAAGATCAAAATAAACTAATATAGTTTTTAGTTTAACCCTATCAAACTAATATGTAATTCAAAGAAGGCGATAATCATTATATTAAAATTTGAATTGTCAGACGATTTAAAATGTTATTGACTTTTTACTACTTTTTAAGTACTTATCTCTTCATCAACATTTAATATATATTATGAATCTTTAGTTGATTACATTTCGTGTTAATTTGTGACATATATTTAATTGTTACCAATTGTATTTTATTATTGGTTAAAATACCTTTTTGGTCCCAATTTTCGTCAAGTTTTTTCAAATAAGTTCTAATTTTGGTTTTGTGTTCAAATAGGTCCCAATTTTCGTCAATTATGTTCAATTTGGTCCTTTTTTGTTAACACCGTTTAAATCATTAACGGCCATGAACATTGACTGCCACGTGTCATTTCGTGGTTTTTTTGAATTTTTTTTTATTTTTATTTTTGGTTTTTATTTTTTTTTTTAATTTTTTTAATTTTTTTTAAAATGTACACGTGTCAACCCAGGAGTGTGCCACGTGTCACTTTGTGATTTTTTTGAATTTTTTATTTTATTTTATTGAATTTTTTTTTGATTTTTTTTTGAATTATTTTTTAAATGTTCACGTGTCAATCTAGTAGTGTGCCACGTGTCAAAGTTAATATTCTATATTCAATTTGGTCACTATATTTGTTATTTTTGTTCAATTAGGTCCTAATTTTTGTTAAGATTAACCAATTTGGTCCCTATAGAAGATGTGACCAAATTTAATTTTTATATCAAAGTTATAATGATGTGAATTTTAATATATTAAATAAAGATATTTAATAAAAATATGAATTTTAATATAAGAATTAAATTTGGTTTTAATTTGGAGATGGACCAAATTGGTTAATGTTAAGAAAAATTGGGACCTAATTGAACAAAAATAACAAATATAGGGACCAAATTGAATTTAGAACATTGGTTTTGACACGTGACACGCTACTGGGTTGACACGTGGATATTTTAAAAAAAATTTAAATTTTTTTTAAAAAAATTCAAAAAAACCACGAAGTGACACGTGGCACACTCCTAAGTTGACACATGTACATTTAAAAAAAATTAACAAAATTTTAAAAAAAATTTAAAAAATTTAAAAAAATAAAAATAAAAATAAAAAAAATTCAAAAAAACCACGAAGTGACACGTGACAGTCACTGTTCATGGCCGTTAATGATTTAAACGGTGTTAGTAAAAAAGGACCCAATTGAACAAAATTGACGAAAATTGGGACCTATTTGAACACAAAACCAAAATTAAGACTTGTTTGAAAAAACTTGACGAAAATTGGGACCAAAAAATTATTTTAACCTTTATTATTTTTATTTTGTATAACCTAAAGACTAGTGGAAAATATAATCAAAAATTTGTAAAATATAAGAAAATGTTGATTAATATATATATATA
>Ga0209589_1007628_pt1 | contig 17282 bp, 9 predicted proteins | sample CowpeawhiteBW_FD_187525 | JGI IMG/M metagenome (GOLD analysis project Ga0209589, IMG submission 187525) | Root nodule microbial communities of legume samples collected from California USA - Cow pea white BW (SPAdes) (version 2) | ecosystem: Host-associated > Plants > Roots > Nodule | place: USA...
CAAAAAAAAAAAAAAAGAAACGGAATGTGTATTCCGTTTCATACACCTCCGACATGGAATCCACAATCCGTTTCAGCAATATTAAAAACAAAAACAAAAATGGAATGCGTATTCCGTTTCATACGCCTCCGACACGGCATTCAAAAGCTGTTTCAATAAAATTGAAAAAAAAATTAACAAACGGAATGTGTATTCCGTTTCATACACTTCCGACACGGCTTACAAAAGCTGTTTCAGTAAAATTGAAAAAAAAAAGACCAAACGGAATGTGTATTCCATTTCTTACAGTTCCCACACGGCTTACAAAAGTCGTTTCAGTAAAATTGAAAAAAAAAAAGAACAAACGAAGTGTATTCCGTTTCACCATTATGGAAGTGCACTCTTAAAACGAAGATGCAAAAATCAATTAAAATAAACAGACAACATTCCTGAAATTAATTACAAATTTAAAAACATTACTTGGAGAAGATGCGTCTGTGGTGTTGCGCAAGACAAGACCAGAAAAGGGAGGCAGCAGAGATGAAGACTGTGTTGTGGACGCTCGAGAGAAGAACTGTGTGGTGGAGGATGTGTGCGACAATGCGTGGGAGAAGACCAAAGTGGGAGAAGACCAAACGTGGGAGAAGACGGAGGAAGAGTGTGTGGAGGCTATGTGGGAGAAGAGGAGAATGAGGGAGAACAAACTGGCTAGGTCAAAGATTCCTGATGGGTGCAGGGAATCGGATTCTCGCTTTATTGGGGTTTGTTTTGGGGGTGCAGTGGTGCAGGGGTATGCGGTTAAAATTGGGGTTTTTTAGGGGGTGCAGCGTCAGGCGTTTGGGGGTGCAGGGGTATGCGGTAAAAAAACACAGTAAATCTTATATTTAACTATGGGCAATTATGAAAATAAAATTGATTTTGGGGTACAAACGAGATTCTTGGAGGTGTAGGGAGAAGCCCCCAACTTTTCCCATAGAAAAAAATCTACAACTTTTATCTTATTTCTATTTACATTTTCTATATAAATGATATTATATTTTATTTATACTATGAAACAATAAGATTTCTTCTGTCCAGAGAAAAAAAGACGAGAGCTCATAAAATGTCCGATCTAATAAACTATTGACATTAAATCTGTAAATTTGATCTGATCCGATTATGATCTTTTTATAGGACAAAACGTCTCCGATTTAAAAAAATTCAAGCCAAAATATTCACAAAAATTATGTCGGTTAGACCAATCCATGAATTGGTTTTTTTTAATCTATAAGTGAGCTTTAAGTTTAATGAAACTTCACAAAATCAACTTAAAAAATAAGAATTGCATTATTGTAAATTGACTTTATCTTTAATTAATATGAGATTTTTAATACAGACTGACTTATCTCAACCTTTGTTCTAAGTCAGTTTATCTTGTCCTTCGATCTAAGTTATTTATTTAAATTTTTGACACGATCCATCCATCTTAACCTTTAGTTTGGATCATCCACATCAACACGTCACGATTTGTCTCTACCTTAATAGAGGACTTTGGAAACGGGGTCATTATTTTAGTCCAGTCGTTTGGTGACCTAATTATCCTAAGTGTAAGTGACTCGCATGCCATAGATCAAATTAACGATTCTAATTAAATGAACTGTTGAAGTTGAGGATTCTCATACTCTTCTAACAGTGAAGCACACGTGAAATTGAGTAGGACCAAAGGGGACATCATGGATCCACCGTCATGCCAAAATTGAAATGAAATCCTTTTATGTTTTTCTCTTTTTCGGAAAATAAACAAATGCACACCAATTCAAATCAAACACATCAACGTTTTCATCCAAATCAACAATCACAATCACAGTTGTTGTCCTCCCGAGTTGTACGTGAACCGTAGGATCACATGTTCTATTTTATCCTCACAATGCTCTTTATCATGAATTTTGCATGAAAAGTTTTTTTTTTTTCTATATTCGTAAGATATCTTTATGAGAAATTAAAAACTTGTTGACTTCTCAATAGAGTAATAATAGAGTGAGAGATTTAGTGAAACAAGATTGAACAATATAAGAAATGTTAGGTAATAAGTTACTGCAAAACATTTGCAAGACTACAATAATCAAAATGATCACAAGAAGTGCAAACCTAATTTTAGTTTCACCAACTCATTCCATGATATCTTTAGCATACTCTTTTAAGAAATAATAAACCACCAATAAAACGAGTGATAATTATCCCACCAAAAAAATTAGTGGCTCCAAATCCAGAATCAAATATATGTATTTATTGAAGTGTAACATTAATGCATTTTCATTTACCATTTTTTAATTAATATTCATCACAGTGTTTTACTCTCTAAAATACATTTATTTACTATATATGTTGAAGTCTTATGTTAACTATAGAGATAAACTCAAATTACATTATAAAAGTATGTGTAAATCTCATTTTACAAACCAATTTTATAAGATTGGGTTAGACTTAATGTTCATTTCTTAATATGATATCAGAGTCATAAATTTGAGTTTATCTTAACGAAATTTATTATTTGTTGGATGTATTGTTTCACATGCTTTTATATCGCTAATTTGAGTTTATCTTAACGAAATTTATTATTTGTTGGATGTATTGTTTCACATGCTTTTATATCGCTATCAGACCATGGTTAATGTCTAGTCACACGCTCTAGATGTATTTACCTCAATCTGCGAGATATGTGTTACCATTTATATTAGGGTTAAATATGTTTTTGGTCCCTTAAATTTCAATGAATTTTGGAATTAGTCTATTTCAAAACTTTAGACCAATTTAATCATTCATCTTTCAAAATACGTGAATTTAGTCATTTTAATCAAATTTTGTTAGGTTTATTTGATGTTCCGTACACATTTCAGTATTGTATTTGAGTTGTTTATGTTGTTTGACACATTTTTGCTTTAATGTTAAATTAAATATTATTATAAAACGAGCTTGAAATGTAAAATAAATTTAATAAAATTTGATTAAAATGACTAAATCCACGTATTTCAAAAGATGAATGACTAAATTGATCAAAAATTTTGAAATGGACTAATTTCAAAATTCACTAAAAGATAAGGGACCAAAAACATATTTAATGCTTTGTATTAGAAAACAAACCCTTAATCTTTTAAGGATTTTATTGAAGTTTTATCTATATATATATATATATATAAATATATATATATATATATATATATATATATATATATATATATATATATATGTATTTCTTTTTACAAATTTTAGTGTGCAAATAGTTAAATAAATAAGTCTTAGTCTATAAAAAAATTACAACTTTTTCTTCTTTGAAGATTTAACTAATGAATAATTCTACACACAAAAAAAAAAATGAATGCATTAAAACAATCTATTTGAGAGACTTGATTTTTTATGACGGCAGAGTTTGCAACACTGAAGTTATAGCATAGCCATTCTGAAAGCTAGGGTATTAATTAACATTATCGCCATCATGTGTTGCCATGTTTGACAAACTTTATGTTTGGAACATATGAAACAGATAAGAATGGGAGAGAAGAGTTGAAATATGTTGAGAGATGAATTTCTTTTTGTAAGATTGTAATGAGATAATTTTTATTATTATTATTAATTTGATAAAATAACCTTACCCTAAAATGTGATAAAAAAAATTTTACAACTTTTTAATTGAATAAACATGTATTTTCACTTTTTTTCCCATTTGTCTGTTTCTTTGTTTTCTGCCAAATGGATCATAAAGTTAAATATCTATTTTAAGTTATATGAGTATAATTCCTATTCTAAACAGAATTATATATAAATTTCATTTTATAAATCAAATCACTCAAACGCAATTCGGTAAATGTTTAAGCAGAACATATTTATATGCGAGAGTTATCAATTAAAACATATACGCATAAAACAAAGAGTAAAACTATAACTATATGATAAAATATTAAAAGGTTTATAGTTAGTCAAAGATAAATAAAAGAATAATTTGAGTTTTAGGGGTGCAAGATTGAATATAAAGTAGATCTATAAGTAGTACATATGTAGGTTGTGAAGGAGTTTCTCAGTAAAAACTTATAAAAGACAAAAATCATTGAAAATTTCACGTCGACTCGAAATAAAGTCAATTTACAATATATAAGTGAGTGCAATCCTTTTTTTATAAACCGGTTTTGTAAAATTAAGTTAGATTTCAAGTTTATTTTTAACAAAAATCTAAAGGAAAAAAAATAAAATTAACTAGTCCATAAATTAAAATTAATGTATGGATAAGTGAATTTGTAAAACTTTTATCGCAAAACTTTTTTTAAACTTTTTATTTTTCGATTCATAATGTAAATTTAGCTAATAAAAAAGGTTAATTTTATTTTTTTGGAAATAAAAAAATATTTTTTATTACTAAAAGGCATCCTTAGTTGGAACTCTTTTAGCAAGAATGTAATTAATTGAAAGTCAGTTCTACACTACTGATGTCATTAAATTAAATTAGGTGAAAGTAGTTAAATTTTCCTTTTATATTTGAGATATTCATCATGCTCTATTTTATTAGTTGAAAATTACTACAAGTATATAAATAAAGAGAGAAAACCAATCAATAAAGGTGGTCTCACAATTTCTTATTTTTGCATTTTAATTAGTTTTAACCAATGAAATAATATGAAAAAAACGTTAAAAATTGTTATCACCATTTTTTCATATTGGGATCCATTAAACTTTATTTATTTTTGTTGTAATTGAGTATTAAGAGAGTTTTTATATATACATCTCTTTAATATAGTCATGAAATTACAATTATATGAGATTTTCATATAGAGAAAAAAAAATGTGTTTATTGTTACTTTAACCTTACGTAAGTGTATTTGAATTGGTCTACGCAATAAATTGGAGGTAAAATAAGAATAACATTCCTCACTGTGCTTTTCCTTTAACTTAAGGTAATTGTGTTTAAAAACAGTATCGTAACTAAAGTGGAGACGAATGAAGAATAGTTTCACTGAATTTCCTAAATTATCTCATTATTTAAAAAAAATAATATGTTTTTTATTCTTTAATTTTAAGTGAATTTTGAAATTAGTTCATTTCAAAACTTTAAATCAATTTAGCTTTTCATCTTTCGAAATACGTGAATTTAATAATTTTAATCAAATTTTGTTAGGTTTATTTGATGTTTCGTACGTATTTTAGGATTGTATTTGAGTTGTTTATACTGTTTGACACATTTTTGCTTTATTGTTAAGTCAAATACTAAACGCGTTTGAAATGTCAAATAAACTTAACAAAATTTGATTAAAATGACTAAATCTTCAAAAGATGAAAGACTAAATTGATCCAAAGTTTCAAAATAGACTAATTCCACAATTACCTGAAAGTTAAAAGACCAAACACATATTTAACCATTTAAAAAAATATGATATAGAATTTTAAGCCGTAAAATATTTCAAAGATAGGGAATTTACTAATAACTTTTAAAAATAATGTACGTACTAACTTGTGCTTAGCATCCACGCATCTTCTATAAGTAAGACTTTGTTTCTATAAGTGGAAAAATTAGAGTTTAACTACAAAAGGAACAAAAGAGTATTAAAAGAAAAAAATCTCAAATAGCAATTAATTTTAGAGATAGAAAAGAAAATAGTTAGTATAATAACTAATTTATCTATAAATTTATAAAATTAAAAATTATTGATATCTAAAAGAATTTATTATGAATCAAAAGTTATAATTAGTTCATGAATAAGATTCTAAATTGATGTCTAACATTAATTAATTATTAAGGTTTTGACTATATAAAAAAAATAGTATTTAAATTAATCATTAATTAATTAGATATTAATTAATTTATTTTTCTCACTCGATCGAAAGAAAACTACAAAATGTGTTTACTGAATATTTTAATTCATTGAATTGTTAGTATTGGTAGAACAGATTAATTGTATATTTTTAATCAAAATTAGACCATCATAGTCATAAACTATATTAATTGATGTGTGTAAAATATGAAATTGAATCTATCTTACCATCTTAAATTTATACCTAGATATTAAGTGCCTCGTCTTAATTATGTCCTTTTTATAAGACATTTTAATTCATTTATTTTAGTTTATTATCTTTGTGTGCCTATTTATCTATATTACACTATAATAAAAATTGTAAATAATGATCTATGTAATTAAAAATAATTGGTCACTATAATAATTTTTATTATGAATAAAAAGTCATAATTTGTCTTTAAATTGGTAACTAAAATAGTTTATATTATGAATTTGTCTCTAAATTAGTCATTAACATTAATTATCAATATTTTGATTACCAAAGAAATTGGTCTCTGATTATAAAATAGATCTTTAAATTGGTTTTTAAACAATTTTTTATCACTAATTATTTAGAACTTTTATTGTACAGTTTATTTTAACTAAAAAAAAAATAGCTTAGATCACTAGTGCAAAAATGGGATATTAGATCGGTTGTGCAGGAACCAATCTAACGATTCACGCGGTGGCAATTTTGAAAATAACTTCATTTACACTAGATCGGTTGTGTGGGGAACCGATCTAACATGTATACATTAGATCGGTTTAGCGGGAAAACAATCTAACGTTCTTTTTTTTAAAATTAAAAAAAAACACCGACGCTTTTAAATATTAGATCGGTTAGCAATATAACTGATGTAATGTTTTCTGCACAAATCTGTGAAACCCTTTCTTCTCTCTCGCGCCTCACTGTGCATCCGCTTCCATTATTCATCTGCGTTTTTCTCCACTGTGCATCATCGCCATTTTGCTCCGTTCATCGCGAAATCATTTGCTTTCTTCTCTGTTCGCCGCACCATGAAACCCTTTCCATTTTGCTGTAACGACCACCTCCTCCGCGCCACCAACGACCACCTCCACGCCACGAACCGCCGCTGTCGTCCCACCACGAAACCCTCGCCGCACCACGAACCGTCATTCGCCGCACCACGAACCGCCGCTGTCGACAGAAATCCCTGTCTCGCGTGGAAGCTATCGCAACTTGATGTTGTCGATGCCGCCACACCTCCGTTGAAGCTGTTTGAGCTATTGTTGGCGTTGCTTGACGTCCTACCTCCATTTTGAAGTTGCTTGAGCTATTGCCGCTGCCGCTTTGTTTGCTCCGTTTTCCGCCGCCGCTCTTACCTCCATTGGAAGATTACCATCACTTGCATTGATAAAGGTCAGTTCCTCCAAACTTCATTCATTACATTGAAATTGTTGGCTGCCTTTTTGGGATTTGAATCTTGGTAAATACGTTAAATTGGTTCTTGGAATTTTAGTGCACATAAAATTGGTCAGTTCCTTAAAACAATTTACATTAAAGTTTAAAGCATAAGAGTGGATTTTTTGCTTGTGGCTGGTTTTATGAACTTGATCTTGTATCAAGTTCATTCATTTATCTATTTGCAGAAACAATTAAAAATACCGATTGAGTCACTAAATATAATAAATCTAAAGTATAATTGGAAGAAATTTGCTGAACTAATTGTAATTTTAGGTGGTAAAAAAGAGTTTTTTATTATCAAATATTTGTAACATTAGTCAAAATAAAATTTAAAACCTAAACTTTAAATTCTAAACCTTAAATCTTAAACAAAACAAGTTATCTCCAATGTTTTTTTATCATTGTGTATTAATAAAGTCTCTTTTGTAAAGATTAAATGTAATCATTCGATTTACATTTATTATCTTTTGTTAATCTAATTTTTATCTATTAGTGTAAGTGTTCTATATATTTGTGATTAATGATTTCTCTATTTTGAAAATCGGAAGCTAAACTTTAAATCTAAAAGACTACTTGGAAGTGATTCCATTATTATTTTCTCTTTTTTAGAATATGGAATCATATTGGGTTAATCTATGAATAAGTTTTTGTCCATAGATTGTTTTATTTTGTTTAACTTAACCCAAGAATTCTTATTAATATTCGTCTAAGAGGACATAGAATTTAATTATTATCAAATAAAAATAGTGTTTGTTATCAAGGCACCCATACTGATACAGAAAAAAAATTCATGTTTATATAAAGATTATTTAAGATAATACATTAATGCTTTATTTAGATTATGGTGGGTGAGGTGGAAAAGAAAAGAAAAGAGGAGAAGGAAACTAGAAGAAGAGAGAAATTGTTTGAGTATAATATAACAAGAGTTGGTGGAAATTAATGAAGAATTTATAATTGATGTGACTGGAAATGAATAAAAATTAACTATTTGATTTAATTATTTCGTAAAACGTTCTTAAGTTTAGTTTATCCCATGCTTAGATTTAAAATTGTGAAATTAAATATCACTACAACAAAAAATCAATTATGATTTAAATTAGACTACAATTTTTTATGTTTGGTATATTATAAGTAATAGATAACAGTTTTTAATACGACAATACTTCTAAATCATCGTTTAAAATCTTCACAATAGACAATAGTTTTTCAGGTTGATTTTATATCTCATATATATTTTTAAACCACAATTTTACTGGTTTTGTCTACATAGCTTAAAGCAACAGATATATAATTATGAACTTTCATGATATTTATACAACATTTATAAAAATGTTGTTTATGATATATTTAGCCACATTTATTTAACTGTTGTCTAATTTAGTGTGGTCTAAACTCGTTGTAGTATATATATGATAATGAATCGGAAAAAAAAATGTCAACTTTTATCAAATACAACATGAATTTTTTATGGGTGATTTTTTTTATAAAGGGAATTTGAATATATGTTTATGAAAAAGGAATTTGCAAATGAATTTAATATAGCAACGATAAATCTCAATCCACTTAATTGGATTTAATTTGGATTGGCCTTAGATTGGATATTTTTTATTTATTTTGAAAATCCAAAATCAATGTGCATTTAACTTGAGCCAAGGCGTTTGGGAATCAGGCTGAAGGTCAACCCGACCCCAACCAAAGGTTAGCTGAGTCATCCCTGAAAGTTGGTGTGAGTTGACCCCGACAGAAGATTGGCTCGAGTCGACACCGACCAAAGATCAGATTGAGTAGATCCTAACTAAGATCAACCCTAGTCAATCCCCAACGAATGTCGGTCAAAGAAAACCTCAACCAAAGGTTGGCCCTAACCGAAGTTGGACTACATTGGTCCTAATCAAAGGTCAAGTCGGTCCTAGAGGAGTTGGGCAAGGCTGGATGTCGACCCAACTTGGTCACGACTAATTCGACCCAGAACGAAGGTCAACCAAGTCGGCCCAACCAAAGTTTGACCGAGTAGCTTGGCCGAAGTTTGATCGAATCGATCCATCTGAAGTTTGACCATGTTGGCCTGATCGATGAACAACCGAGTCGGCTTGACCAAAGATTGGCACTCGACCAAAGGCCAGTCGAGTCTACCCGATCGATGGTCAATCGATTTAGGTCGAATGATGGTTGACCAAGTTAGTCTCGAGGGAAGGTCGACCCAAGTAGGTCTCGAACAAGTTGACCCGAGCCAAATGTTGGTCGAGTCAATCCAGCTGAAGTTTAATCGAGTCAGCCCGACTGAAGATCGACCAAGTTGGATTACCTGAAGATTGGTTGAGTTCTCGCGACCACTGGTCGACTAAGTCTGCCCGACTAGAGGTTGATCGAGCCAACCCGAGTCTAAGGTCAATATGATTCAACCTTGGTCGAAGGTCCACCAAAGTCGGCCTCGGTTGACTGACAACTTGAATAAGCCCCATCCAAAATTCAGTTTGTCTCAATTCTAAACGAAGGTCGAGCTGAATAAATTAAGATCTAAAGTCGAATCAATCTAAATCAAAGGGTCGAGCCGAGTCGACTTAGTTCATATCTAATGAACCTAATAGTCAAGAATATTAGACCGATCTTATTGAATTGAATCTCAAGAACAAAGTGAATTTAATTTAGTTTTAATTCAATTTAAATTGGATTAAAATAAATCTAAATCTAGTTATCTAACTAAAATGAATATATATTAAAATTCGTATCATTTTAACTAGATTTACTATATTTAAATTATATAAACGTGACAACGTATGTGTTTATATTAATAATAAGTAATAACAATTTGTTGTTTAATAATATTATAAGATTGTTTTGCATTATTAAATAACAACAATAAAACTTTTTTTTCAATTTAACATTATGAACAAGAAATTCTTAAAAAACAAACCACAGTTAAAAAAATATTTTAAAAGCTGTATCATTAAACAAAATAAAATGAGTTAAATTTGTTTTGCAAATGACAGTTTTGTTTTTGTTTATACATGCTGAAACTGTTAGCAACTATATCCAACAAAAGAAGATAAAAGAGAATAATGATTAATGAGAAGAAAAAAGACGTTTACTAAATAGCAATGCGACAAAACCAGTCAAAAGCAACAACATAACACAAACCGAAATCAAGAATAGTAAGAACAATAATACAACATTGCAACTCTACAACCTAAATCAATCAAATCAAGAGTGCTAGCCAGCCATAAAACTGGATTTCATCATGAAAATTGAGCTTTCTTTTTATTATTTTACTATAAAGACACTATTTTAATTTATTAAAATTATTGCATTATGATCATGATTAAATAAAGCAGAGAATTAAATAAATAAATAATAATTGATGCAAATTTGTAAATATTTTAAGAGTCCGATTTCTCTGTTAAATTTTTTGTACTGTCCTCCTATGTTAAATATTAAAAATATATTATTTTGATATATTTTAAAATTTTAAAAATACAACAGATGATATACAGAAAAAAATGGATAATTCCAACTTCATTTTTTAAGCATATAGAAACCCTAAATAATTGAAGAGACTGTGGAAGACACATATTCCAAACCCTAAATTACATAATCCCTCACCCACCTTCCTAGAAGGTCCCTTGAATTGCACTCGTGCATGAACCTCACATTTTTTTCTCATATATAACCAGAATCGGAGTGACTCAAAAACCAAATCCAAAAAGTAAAATGAGAAGAACCAAACAATGTTCTTCTTCATTCTCTTCTCATTCTTCTGCTTCTGAATCCAATCCTAGCAATAATCATAATAATAACAACAATTGTGTTAGAATAAGAGGGGCATGGAGTGCGGAAGAAGATAGGATTCTCACTGGGCTTGTGGAGGCCCATGGGCCGAGAAACTGGGCCTTGATAAGCCGACACGTAAAGGGCCGGTCCGGGAAGTCCTGCAGGCTTCGGTGGTGCAACCAGCTGAGTCCCGCCGTGGAGCACCGACCCTTCACCACGCGCGAGGACGCGCTTATCTTGCACGCGCACGACCGGTTAGGGAACAAGTGGGCCGCCATTGCGAGAATGCTTCCGGGCCGGACCGATAACGCCGTTAAGAACCACTGGAACGCCACGCTCAAGCGCAGGGCCTCCCAACGACGTCGTTTTTGGGATGAACCGTTGACTGCGCTGACTCTGGCGCCGCCGGGAAGCGGCGGCGGTGGCGGAGGATGGACGGCGGGGTTCCGGGATGTGGTTGCGAGGGAAGTGCGAGAATATGTGTCTTTCTCGTTTTCCGATAAGTTGGGCTCTAACGAGAAATTATCCAAATACTAATTTTTATTCGGTAATGGAATTTATGTCGTTAAGACTTGAAGTGTTCAGAGTAAAATTTATACTATTTATTAATATAAAATTAAATTTGTAATTAATAATAAATTTTAATTATGCGGTAATTTGATATTAATATAATATTATAAAAACTAAGAGAAACTCATCTGTCCACATTACATAAGAAAAATAAAGAAAATAAAATAAAGAAATGGTTATTATGACCTAATCATACTTAGTAAAACAATAAAAATAAACTTGTAGTGACTGAAAATTGATATCCTTTTCATATATAAATTTATTTTATTCCATAAAAAAAACTTTTTTAATTAGTGACATTTTTTTGTTTAAACACAAAATTTGAAATATAAGAAATGTATTATTGAATTGTGCATTGTTATTAAATTACAAACCAATTTATTGACTTCTATAGATAATTTTTCTTAGTTGATAACACAATTTTTTTTTCTAAATGACAGATATATTAATACACAAGTTCACACACGTATATATAATGGCCAATATATTTATTTTTTTCAGATTTTTGCTCCTCTTAACACCAACTTATAAGTTGGGACCTCCTTAAAATAGGACAACAATTAAACTTATCCGAGTTACAACTTTTATTAGTCACATTATACATTATATTTTTTAAGAGTGTTTATAACTAAATCATATTGTTTTATACTACAATAATATTTTTAATTATCAACAAAATTTTATTGATCGAAGTAAATTTGTTAAGAAAATTTGTCAATTAATTAAAATTTAAACAATCTATGAAAATTTTGGTAACCAGTGATCTATTCATAAAATATATCGATTAATTAGAACTTTTATTATTGAAGAATTTGTCTATTATTAAATTTCACATGTAAAATAGTTGTCAAAATTTTTGTTTTAACCATTTTATCGTTAAATCTATTAGTAAATTCATCAACGATGAATTTTGTTTAGAAATCAGTCAATAAATATATTGATAATTAAATATTTTGAAAATTCATTATTAAATTCATCAGTATCTTATTTTTTTAAAACTTTTAAATAAAATGGATACCAAATTTCCAACCAAATCCAAGAAAATATTTTTATAAATTAATTGGTAATGAGTAAGAAAAAGAAAAGAAGTGGGAGGAGGAGGGAAAGAAGGAGGATAAGGAAGAGGAGGAAGAGGTAACGATGACAACAATACAACGACGACAATGATGAAGGAGTGATGGATGTCACATTGATAGCAACAAAGGAGAATGAGGAGAAAAAATCAATGTCATTCCAAAAAGAGAAAGAAAACCAAATCATAATTTACTAACAAATCTTACTAACCGGTATAAATTCATCGGTGATTACTAACAAATTTATAGTTGTAAGTAATTACTAGCAAATTCTTTTATCTATCAATAAAATTTATTGACAAACATTTTATTGTCAAAAATTTGACAAACAATTTTTGTTTACTGAGAAATATTTTTATTATCAAATTTTATCTTTCGGTAATTTCATTTTTCTTATAATGTTAAATCACTAAATTAATAATAAAAATGTAAAATACTAAAAAAAAACCTAACTAGACAAAATTTAACCATCATGCTTTTATATATATTTCTTCTTCTATAATGTTGCCTTATAAGCATCTAACTTCGTGGGGTAAATGCATAAAACTCGCATGATTCACATTTTTTAATATAAGTAATAGTGTTCCCACAATGTGTTTTGATGGGGATATTTACAATTTTTCAAGAGTTTAATTGAATTTTATCTCTTTTAAAAAAAATATTCTTTAGATTATTTGTTTAGACAAACAATTTTCTTTTATGAAAAAGAGGAGTTTAATTATAACTAAATATAAAAGTGTATTTAAACAATATTCAATAGTTCAATAATATAAATAGATGACTTTTTTTTGTCAATATTAGTTGAGGTTATTCTTCAATCAAAATTTGTCAGATATCATCAACTAAGTTAACAAGAGTTTTTTACTGGTATTGGTCGATACTTTTTTAAATGATATCGTCTATAGTTAATTTGATTGACAATAAGTAAAAATATTGTCTTTTTTTTCAACTTTTTCTTACGAATGTCAGTTAAGAAATTTCATCAATATTAACCCGATTAATCATAATTAAACTTTATCAAAAGCTTTTCCATTTGACATTATAAAGAAAGACTTTGATCAACTTTTGACAAAAAAACTAACACAATGATGTCCTTTGGAAAATAATTTTTATCAACATCAAAATAATTATGAGAGACATTAGTCAAAAAAAAAATAAAAAAACTCACATTAGTAGAAAAAAATTAATTTTGTTAACATTGATTGAAAACACTCTAACTAATATAGGTCGATAAATAACTAATATAGGTCGATAAATAACTTTGACCAATATCGACAAAAAATAATTTCAATAATGTCAATTGATAAATAACACCTATCAATATTGATAAGAAAACCCTAACTTAAATTGACCAACAAATAGTTATATAGTTATATTATTGTAGATAAAACAACTTTGGCTAACGTGGAATAAAAATAACCCTCTCAATGTTAACTATTAAAACCCATATCTTTGGTAAACAAATAACATCAATTTACTTTGTTAAGAAGATAATTTTGTTTGATATTAATAAAAAAATTCAATAACTCGTTATTTTAAAATTTTGGGTTGAAAGTGATGTCAATCATTTACATGGGTTAGATTCGGGTCTCACTAATATTATATCTCTTTAACGATTATTTTCAAAAGATTCATCAGCACCAATGATCGGTCTTGGTAATCAGTTCAGACAAGTTCCTATATTGGAAGTCTACCTAAAGATAGGTTGGACAAACATGTTCCATCATAATGAATGGCGATACAAGTAAAAATCAGCATATCTCTACTGATTCTTTCTCAAAACAATTGATCTGCGTTGCTGGTTATTTAGTTATTTTTTCAACAACAATGATTAAGGTTTTAAAAAACTAAAACCCCATATTCAAAATCATACAAATTTCAATGAATTATTTTATTGATTTGATTTGTATGGATTTTGAGTTTTTATTTGTATTTATAAATACCATTTTCATAAAATAATCTCATGCAATATGTAGGACTTTTGTACTCCAATATTCAGACTTTTCTCGATTTGAACAATGATATCAAAGAAGAATTCTCTTCCCATTTAAAACATCTTTTATAAGTCCAATAACTGTTTTTCGTTATTATTTTGGGTTAATGCTTTATTTTCGTTATCGTAGCTTTGTCATGATTGAATTTAACAACGTGATTTAAACTTGTTTATGGTGAACAAATTGAACACGTACCTATTAAGAATTATATGAAAAACAACAAATAAGGAAATCTTTTCAAAAGAGTTATAGAGTCTTGGAAAATGTTACAGTGCTAAATATTTATGTCAAAAATTATATATATATATATATATATATATATATATATATATATATAAGTTCAAATATTGCTCAATCTCATAAGTTTTCATTATCTATTTTTAAAGTTGTAAGTGCTATAAACACTTAAATGTAAGTGAATTTGAACATGCCAAATTGTTGGCTTTTGAAATAATACATAAACATGCAACGTTACTTACCCAAAAATAGCAGAGTTTAGCCTTTTTGATGTTTTGGTATATGAATGCATGAAAAAGAAATTATAAAATATTAAAAACTAAAAATGTGTTATACACGTTTTTTTTTTTCATTCAAGAAACAAAATTCGAAGCAAACTTTATCTTTGTACCTGATTATAAATTACTACAACAGCAAACCAACGACAGCATTGGAATAACTCTGGAATACATCAAAACTCAAAGGAATAAAAGAATGTTTTACAGAAATCATACAATGTATATTTACACGTGAATTTCTTACCTGTGAACAAGTCTAAATAACAGCCTCACTTTCGAAACCAATATGAATTTTTACGATTTCTTTTGCCTCTTAATCTTTGAGAGTACATTTAATAAAAATAAAAAATCACGAATGACCAGCTTTTCGATCCCTGGAGTACTTATTCAGCAGTGGAATTTATGCAAGATTCATTCAGCAGTGGAATTTATCCAACTTTTAAGCGTGATGAGATGCTTCAGAAGTTTGTGATCATTCTCATCATGGTGGAAATGTTTCTGGAATTTTCAGCAGACATGTAATTGAGGGTACCAGGTTTCAATGAAGATTGAAGAATGTTCACTTCTGGAACATGAGAGTGACTACAAGGTATAACATGATTACACTCCTTGTCATTGTTATGTTCCGATGTATCGCTGCAAAATTCAAAACAACAAAGAGAATGAAGCTCAATCAGACACTACTGATTATATATTTATGAAATTTACAATTTTTATTCACAAAACTAATACCCCAGTAGTTTCTGAGTCTTGTTAAAACACCGTGAGCTAATAATGGAGGCTTGCATTGTGCCACTTCTGGTGGTGGTGGTGTCTCTAGGACTAGCTGAATTACCCTGCAGAACAAACAATTCCAACAACGTAAGAAACACTCATTCCTGTAGCATTTTTCCTCTCTCTTTTTGCATTAACACCAAGCATGTGTCGGTTTATGTATTATCATTCATGATAAAGTATGTTAACAAGACACTTTCCAACACTGTTTTTTGACATATTCTTTTAATGGATGAATTCAAGTGAATGATTCGATTTCCCATATGGAGTTAAACCTACACAAATTGCAACCAACATGAGGCAATGTATAAGAAAGAGAATATCAGAAACTGTATTGCTAAGACCCTTTTGGACAGTGTCAAGGATTCAGATGGAAGAATTAATGAAATGAAATTAGCACTTACTCCTGGTCCAAGGTCTCCTCTAGGAAAGGATTGTGGATGACCTAGAACATCTTGATCATGCAAATTCTGCACAAATGCATGCTTAAGAAGGGTTGATGAAGATGGTCGATCTGCAGGGTCCCTTTGGAAACATTTTTGGAGGAAATCCTTTCCCACTGATGATAAAGTTTCAGGTATGGGAGGGGACTCTTGCAGTGCCTTGAACATGGCTGAAGCCTAACAAATGAAACACAATGAAGTAGAGTTTTTCTCATTCTTCTTGGAGTAGAATTATAACATGAAGTCATACCAAAAGAAGTGAAAAGAAGAACTGAAACATAGAATATATGATCACTTTTATATTGAACCAATAGTTAACATGCGTAAGGCTTGGCTAAAATGAGTCAACAAGAATAAGGAGGTGCTCACCCATTCAGCTTCACTCCAAGGAGGTTTTCCTGTAAACATCTCTATAATGGTGCACCCTAAGCTCCATATGTCAATTCCCGTGACAACATCAAGATTAGATTCGTTCTTTATGGCACCTTTCACGACCTTCAAGGGACAAACTATTGTCAAAAGGGGCATGTCATTACTACAAAATAGATTATTTGAGTGATAAAATACCTCTGGAGCCATCCAGTAAGGACTACCCTTTAAAGAAAGATCATATGAATTCCCCATCAGCTGGAAAAAGCAGATGGGTCAGATTGCAACCACCAGAAACAAAAGCAGAAGACACAAGCTTCAATAATAATGCAAACCAAAAAAGGCAAATAACATGAATGAGGTGATTACAACCAGATCAGTAGAACAGCTATACCACACTAAAAGTACATGTATATCTAATTAAAAGTATAGAACTTAGTAACTTACAATTTTCGCTAGCCCAAAATCTGCAAGTTTCACAATGCCGGATTGATTGACCAGCAAGTTTGCACCTTTAATATCTCTAAAGAACCAAAGCAATCATTTAAAAAAAAAAAAAAAAAATTAAATTTT
>Ga0209589_1007631_pt1 | contig 17275 bp, 14 predicted proteins | sample CowpeawhiteBW_FD_187525 | JGI IMG/M metagenome (GOLD analysis project Ga0209589, IMG submission 187525) | Root nodule microbial communities of legume samples collected from California USA - Cow pea white BW (SPAdes) (version 2) | ecosystem: Host-associated > Plants > Roots > Nodule | place: USA...
ATTTTCTGGGTTTTTTTTTTTTTGTTTTCTTACTTGATCATCAGAAAATTTTATTTCGAAGTGAATTCTCTTTCAAATCTCATATTTTCAATCCCTTATTGATAGTTCACTTCTTGATAAAAACACAACTTTTATATATTTGTCTTTCTATATTATTCCCACATGCAATTAATTTTTTTTTTCATCGTCGCGAGAGTATTAACTATGAAGAATTCAAAGTGAAAGGAGATCGACAACCATCACCGCCAGCATTGATTCAGGTTTGATAATTATCATTCTGATAAATAAATATTTGATATGTTGCCAAAAAAAAAAAAACGTAGGATGATAAAAAATTGTTCATAATCACTTTACGAATTTAAAAAAAATCTATAAATTTGTGTGGGGCACAATAACATACTTCTCAAATTTCGTTTAATTATAATCAGATATTCCATGAAACTGATCTTTATAATTGTTTTTGCATTTCACAAAATAAGAGCATTTCATTCGAAACAATGTTTTCTACATAGCATATGTATTTTTCTTGCATGCTTAGTTCCGTTTGAAATTAAAATTAGAAAGTTGTATTAAATTATTATTTGACATACGTAGTATACAAATTAAGACAATCGAACATTCTACGATTTTGAGTAGAAAAGATAAAGAAATAAATGAATTTTACTTTAATTGATGGAACACTTCACCTGGTCAATCTCGTAAGGTAAATAAAATTTGGTGAAGAAACAGATTAACCCAGGTTATCTTACGCGTCACTTAATTATCTTTTTCATGTTTAACATGACACTTTATCTGCACAAATATAATCTTCTGCTTAAATGCGTATTATCTAGGCAAGGTCTAATTAATTATTGCTAACAACTCATTATCTCTACCATACTTACATTATTACCATTATGTCACGTCCAAATTGTATTAATCAAGACAATTGTAAGGTCGATTCACAATATTATAAAGGTTATTCCTTAATTATTAAATTATCTTACTAGTAACTACCAAGCCTTCACTACCTATATACTTAATACATTTGCAAGTCAAATTGTTCAACTTGAAATAAGTAATTTGGTTATAATTTTTCTTTTGTCGAAACTTTATTCATTTATACAATCATAAATTTTTAAACGCGTTTTAATTTAAACAAATATTATGAAATTTTTAATAAAAAAAATAGAACTCCTGTGAATAATATGAAGAATAACAAAAGTTTAGCGTATACTCACTATGAAAAAATAGCATATTATTGACGAGCACAATAGATCGATAATAGGAAAAAATTTGTTGGTGAATCAAGTTTATTAATGGATTATCGAATAGTAGAAATTAATCAGTATAGTGATTATTAGTAAATGTTAGTAGATAAATATTTGTTCGTAAATGTCTGTAGATAAATATTTGTCAATAATATCCGTTGAAAAAATGTGTGACTAGATCTCTTTCTTCCTCCATTTTTTCTTTATTTTTTTATCTTTTTCTCCCTCATCATCGCCAGGCACCCACGCCACCACCACCTCTAGGTCATCTTCATTCTTTAGGGTCTTGTCCTCCTCTTATTTGTCTTCAGGTCTTTCCTCTTCCTCTTCTTCTTCTTCTTTTCTTTTTCTCTTCTCTTCTTCTTCTCACTCATTTTCTCTTAATATATATAAATAAAAATCATCAAATTGGACGGAAAATTTGTTGCCCAAATTGTTGACGGATTTACCGATCAAATGAGACTGTTAGTAATTGTGATAATAATGTTCCGACTAAAATATCCTTCTATAATAAGAATTATTATTTATTCATGGACAATTCCAATGACTTTTATCGTCAGTAATTTATAAGTTACCAATGGATTTTACAGACGAATATCATTCGATACAAATATGTATTAATAAATTAAAATGTGAAATTTGTCAAAAAAAAATTATAGATAAATTTGAATTTATTGCCAAATTTGTTACCATCAATAGTATTCCATCCGTAATTAACAAAATTATTGTAGTGACTTCTAATCAAATGTGTAGATTAATAGTATCATAAATTGTGTATGAGTGTTTTGCAAAAAAGAATAAGATATTCTTTAATTCATAAACTAGTTTAACTAAAAATAAATTATTAACAAATTTTTTTTATATTTATAGTGAGCACTTAGGGTACTCTAATCATTTACACAATTTATATACAACAAATTTCACACTTCAATTCTAGCTAGTATTAATTCAGATTTCTTTTACCCTACCAAATAATATGTAGCTATTTATGAAGCCCTGTGGCATAAAATCCAAAAATTTGCAAGGATTGCTTGTAAGAACCCTTAACATGATATTTAAAACAAAACTAAAAAAATGTAGTATCTCTAGTGACATGTTGCTTTTAATTCCATGTAGCTTGTCATCCTTGTTCATATAAGGTGCTTCAAATCATTATGTATATGTATCATTATGTATATGTATCTTTTTAGTTCCTTCAAATCACTATGTATATGTATCATTATGTAGCTTGTCGTCCTTTTACATGGCCTATATTAACTCCCTATAATATACTTCACAAAGATTTTAAACATTCAATGGGACACTGACACCATTTTGTAAGTGAGAATGTTATAGTTGACATTTTGCTTTTGATTCATAGTAGGGGTTTAGTTGTGCCATAGTAAAAGTATCCTCTACGTCAATTATACCTTGCCTATATAATATCCTGTTTCTATGGTTCTAAATGTTCCAACTTATTGCTACCCAGAGTACTTTCCAAGCTTTGCTTTGTTTTCCATTTAATTTCAATAAGCAAAAGTGTTGAAAATGTGTCTAAGATTGGTTATGATGTGCAAATCTTACACCCACCCACCTATGACACAATTGTCACACTAGGTTAGATTTAGGACAGTCACAAATAAATGCTTAGCGTTCTTGATGACTTGGGCCCAAGCCCAACACTAAGCCCAAGCCCACACAAAGGCCCAATCATTAGAGGGATGCTAAAAGAGATACAAGAAGCTAGTGATGCTCAAAATCCTTTGAAGCCTAAAAGAATCAAATTATTACTCAAATGGGCTAATGAGGATATTAAAATTAAGAAAGCCTTTGTTTGGAATGTATTTTTGGCCAATGTAATTGGGTCATCTCTTGAATAATGTATGCATTGAATAATTGATTCGAGAATTCGCCAAAGCTATGTTTAATTGGGTTCATGACTCATTAAACAAATCCTTGGCCAAATGGTGCTTTAGAAAGCATGTCACATTTATCACATTAAGCACATGTTGAAATGTGAAAGGTGTGCCTTTCCACATGACACTTGATCCACAAAATAAGGAGATCTAGATCTAGATCTAGAAGAAATGTGGCACATGGTAAATGAGAGAGCTAGTTGAATCCTTCATCTCCTTTAGGCTATAAAAGGAGCTCTCATGCACCTTGTAAAGGTTACTCTTGAATTGAATGGTAAATGCCTATGTTGAGATCACTCCAAGTTTTACCTTTGAGAGTCATGCTAGCTAGGAACCTCCTTAGATATCCTCTAGCCTCCTTCCTCTAGGATAGATTCTCCTTCATAGAGCTTCACTCCACCGAGAACACCTCCTAACTTAAGGGCCTTCAACCTTGTTCCATTTCTTCTACTACCTTTCATGGAGCTTCCTTCCATTCATTCCTCTCAAGGAGGTTTGTAACATCCCTAAGGAATATTACTGATAATAAATAAATAAAATTCGCAATACAATAAAGTTCGCATTTAATATAAACTATTTCCCAAAACATGGGAAATATAAAACTTTAATATATATATATATATATATATATATATATATATATATATATAAAGTCATAAAAACCAGGACTCCATAATTTCATAAAACTGAATTAAAACCAATGGCTCCCGCCAAGTTTACATGATATTTTCAAAGTTAAAATGATAACACCTAAAATATATGTATATACAAAACATCCCCTGCTAGCCCTCACTCCGAGTCTAAGCATCTCCTGGTCCACCTGTCACATCATCTGCTCCGGGATAACAAGTTATCCGATCATCGCCACACACACACAAAAAAGGGTAAGCTATGCACAATATATATATATATATATATATATATATATATATAAACATGAATATAAATATATTCCCCAACCCAAAATAATCATAACTACAATTCTTATACTTTTCAAATCACCCAACCATGACCTCATAGTCCTTCATGAGTCATATGCATAAACTAGATCTTGGGACTTCACTGTGCTTCCACGAAACTAACTCATTCGTGGTCTAACCCTATGAGCCTCTCGCTCATAGTCCTGCCCTACAGACTCCTCGTCTGTAGTAAATCATCCAAGTCTCACACTTGGACCCTGGCATGCACGCAATCACCATACTATGGACTCCTCGCCCAATAGTAGCTGACGGGAACATATCAGTTCCTTGCCCATTGTGCGCCCGACACATGCAATCACCATATTAAGGACTCCTCGCCCATTAGTAGCCGACGGGAACACAACCTGTTCCATGCCCATCATGTGTCCAACCAAGCACATCCCAGACCCCTATTGGACTTAGTCCTTCAAGCCCAAACATCACACCACATGCATATACAACCTAACCCTGGTATGAACAGCCAAAACACACTCACAAGCATATAGAAACATAGTAATTTGCATAAACTCGCTTAAGCTAGGGACATCTCACCCAAGCTAGACCCTTAGTCTCGCTTAGGCTAATCCACCTCGCCTGAGCGAGTTTAAATCAACAACAAAAGCATGTCATCTCGCTTAGGCGAGATCCCCTCACCTAGGCGAGATCATCTCTCGCCCAAACACCCATTTCAGACTCGCCTGGGCTAAAATACAACCAAAGCACCACGCATGGCCACGACATCTCGCTTAGGCGAGGCCATCTCGCCTTGGCGAGACCTTGGTTCGCTCAAAACCCATAAAACCCTTACCTGGACGAGAAGTCGCGCTCAACACGTGCAACTCCTCACTATCTCGCTTAGACGAACCTCACTTGCCTGAGCGAGAGTCTGTGTCGCTCAAAACCAATCCTCTTCGCCTGGGCGAGAGGCTCGTGTAGTCTTAAAATGGGTTTTAAAAATAAAACGGGATTGGCATACATAGGACTCAAACCCAAGTCCTCTCACACAAACCAAGTACTCTCAACCGTTTGAACTAGTACTTTTCCACGTCACACCAACCCACAATTAATGCCATAAAGGCTCTTTTTTACTCACATTTATTAATTAATTAATTATTTAATTAATTAATTTCACGGGTCTTACATTACCCTCACCTTTTAAAGTTTTCGTCCACGAAAATAAGACTTACCAGTAAAGACATGAGGATAAGACTTCCTCATGAGATCCTCCATCTCCCACGTCATCTCCTGGGTTGCCTCGTCCCAGAGAACCTTCACAGTTCGAATTTCCTTCCCTCTGAGTTGTTTGACTTGAGAATCTAGAATCCTCACCGGTCCAACTCCAAGTGTCAGGTTCTCACGCACCTGAACATTATTCTGCTCCAAAACATGAGTAGGATCCGCCACGTACTTCCTCAACTGTGATACGTGAAAAACATTGTGCAGGTTTCCCAAGTGAGGTGGCAATGCAATCTCGTACGCCACCGGTCCAATTTGCCTCGTAATCTGATATGGACCGATGAATCTGATACGGTCCAATTTCTAATAGAATGTTTGTGTTGAGATCACTCCACCCTTCTATTATTTTTAGAGCACCTAAGCTAGAGGTTTACACATTTCCTCTAGCCACCTTCCACTAGTCTAGTTTCTAGTCTAGTTTTCCTTTCACCACTCCAAATTCCATTGCTACAAGAGCCTTAAACACTTGTCTCCATGCCATTTTCCGCTGCCTATGGAGTTCCTACCAGCCACCACACATTGGAGCTCCATCAACGTAAAGGTATGCTTTTCCCACTTTACCAATTACACCTCGTATCAAATCATTATTTGACTTGAGCGTCGGAGTGCTTGCAAGTACCCCCGTCCTCGGAGTGTAGACAGTAGGGAGATCTAGGAGGAGTCTAGAGAGGAACAGAAGGAGGTTCGACACAGAGGATTCTTGAGATCGTCTGGTTTCGCACTAAAATAGTATCGATCAAGTACAATGATAATGAATCTAATATGTTCAAATGTGTCATAAAAAAAGGCAGATATGGAGTGTAAGGTGCCAAAGGCAAACAAAAAAAATGAAAAGATTAAAAGGAGGAGATGAAGGTGGTGAATGGAAAAATAGGAGGGCAAGGTAGGGCAGAACAATGGATGTAGGAGGGGTGAGCAAATAAGAAAGAGGTGAAAAGAAGAAATTTCTCTTGTAGAGATAGAAAGTTTCTATGAAATTAACCATACCCAACAAAAAGCAATGAAACAATTAGTGCAGAAGTCATGGATAAGGTGAAGGGATTTGAAAATTCACATAGATAATCATAGTTGAGAATACGATGAAAGGGGTTGAAGATGAAGATGAGGAAACGGTAATACAGTTGGGAAGGAAGGGTGAGGATAAGGGTACTAGTTTTAAAGATTGGGGGTATGCAGAGTTAAAAATGGGTTACAGAAGCTAATTATAAATTGGGTCCACCTTTTACAAATTTGAGCCCAAACTTCAAGGCCTAGGTGAATCCCTTACTCGCAGAATCTAACAGAGTGAAATAACCCATATATGTAAAACTCCAATTGAATGTAGAAGCTATTGCTTCCTGCACCCCATCATTTATTTTAATTCCATTCCTACCCGTGTTGCTGAGGAGGTGGTGAGGTCCTGTGGGAGATAAGTATGGATGTTTTTGTGGTGTGTTTTCATTGTTGAAGGTAACATTAGTGAAAATCGAATTCCAAAAAATACTTCCTAAAAACATGATTCAAACGTGGGTGGTGCATTATTTTCTGGAATAGTGTTTCCGAAATTGTAGTTATAGTTCTGGAAAACTTAATCCATAAAAGTAATTTAAATTTTATTTGGAAAGTAAGTTCTAAATAAAATTCGAAACTGAAAATTTGCATTTCGGAAATACAATTCCAGAGAGCAACCAAATTTAGATTTCCGGAATTAGCGAGTTCGAAATGAAAATTGTGTGTTCCAAAATGACTTTTCGGGAGCAGATTTTCTGGTACATTGAACATTTTGTAAAATTATTTCCGAAAATAGAAAAATAATAGTTTTTAATTCATGTAAATTGATATTTGGCAGAAAATAATATGGATCAATTGTTATTGACGGAGATATTTGATGAGTTTGAAATGTATGGGAATGAAGATGATGTTGATAACCGAGGTTATTATTAGAATTTACCTTAATAATGGTGTGCAGGAAGACATTTAAGGGGTACAATAAACAATTCCATTAAACTTATTATTTTAACTAAAATCTAAAGGCTTCATCTCATAAATTTAAGAAATTTAAATTCACTTCCTATTAAATTTGTATAGTTTATTAAATCTTCAAAATTTAAAATTTTTCAATTGAAGTTCTCTGGTTAGATTATTATGTTAATTATGTGATGTAGTAATTAACTTGTATTGATATATTATTTAAATGACGCTATATAATATTTTTCTACAAGATACCTTAACCATAAAGATTTCTCAGATTTATTGTACTTAAAAAAATTCTTCTAAATTTAATTAAAATTATAAAATTACAAAAATATATTAAAAAAATATAAATTTTAATATTTTATTTTATAATTTTATATTTTATATTTTTTAATTTAATTAATCTTAAAATATCTTTATTAAATATGGTAAATCTTTAAGAAATCATGTTCATCATTCCTGTAAAAATATATTATGTGGTGAGATCTAAGTAAAGTGATAGAGCAAAATAATTCTCATGTCACATAATTAATAGAAAAATCTAACTAAAGATATTCAATTGAAAACTTATAAAATTGTGAAGACTTAATATACCATAAAAATTTAATAGAAAATCCATTAAAATTTTCTAAATTTATTCTTAGTCTTTTAATGAAGCGGTGAAGAACTTCAGGATAAACATATCCTCCATATTTTGAACTGGTTCACTCTTATAAGACAAAGCTTAAATAAATAATTGACACGTTGAGACCAAAACCATAACATAAAAATTAAACAGATATTAATCTATAATCACTATGATCTCATCCATTATACTGATTATACTGGTTAATGTAATATCATTAATTGGTTAATTTAAAATAAAGGATATTATTTGTCTTGATATTGATACAGAAATTTTTAAGATAATGATATCAGTATTTTTTTTTTTCTCTTTCTAAATGTAGATGAAAGGTAAATCAATATTTTGAATTTTCACCATTTATGGACAACGTGACAGTTTAATAGTAAGAGATTGTAAATCCAAAACCTAGAAGCAACGTATGTTTGAAGCATCAGTTTAAATTATTTTTTTCCTTCTGTATCAACAAAAATGAACTAATACACAAGCTGCAAAAGCTTTAGCTAGATTCAGTGATTTAACTGAAATTTTGTATAAAAAGGACTATTTAAAAAATAATATTTATTTAATAAAATAAAGGTAGTACTATTGGGAAATTTATTTATGAGACTTTTATTGTTGTTATTTTGAAGAAAGTGAGAATGAAAAAAAAAAACAATATTATACAAAAATCCAAAGTTAGAAGGTTTAGGGTTTTAAGTTTTAAGTTTGTGAGGTGACATAAATTTTATGAGATTGATTCGTATCTTATTAATTTGGTTAAACTTTACTAGTAAAATCTTTTGAAAATTCATTTATATAAAAAAATAGTAATAAAATGTGGACTGGGAAAACCTTTCGATAGATAATAGTTTATTTAGTTGGGTAGTCTTAAAGTTATGTCTAAATAAAATAGTTTAAAAAAAATTGTCCTGCTGTCACTAAATAAAGCAATTTACGCTTATGAAATAAAATAGTTATAAAGTATCTTTCGTTTATTGGCGGTAATAATAAAGATGAAATAAGATTTTATGTTTTATCAGTAGCAAGTTGAAGTAAAAATTACAAACTGAAGGGAATTTTCTGAGGAAAGTGAGGGAAATTATGAGAAGAAAAGGAAAAGGACGTAGAATAAGTTATAAATAAAAGATGTCAAAGTTATGATGTGCCAACTTAAAATTGACGTTTATAAGCCAACAATCTGATACAAAAAAAAAAAGGTGCAAATGCAAAGAATTGTTAACAAAAACATGCCTATCCTTTATATTACCAGATCTATTGCATAAGACAGTGGAGAGTAATGTTTCTATCAACAACTAAATGGACACAATGAGATCAACAATCAGCTTTTGATTTACAGAAAATCTAGTACAATGAGATCATCAATCAACATAGATGCAATGTAAAAAGACAACTTTTGATTTACCAAACCTGAAACACAGTTGCAGGTGGTGTGCCCAAAATTTCATCATCAAGCAAGATTTTCAGTTTGTGTTTCGTTTTAAAAATAACTAGCATGTTGTGAACCACGTGGTTCTTAATCACCGAAAGTATGTGTAGAAAGAAGGCAGAAGGGTTTTAGGTTTGGGAGAGAGATTAGCTAATAGTTGCATGAGCATGCATGCATGCATGCAGAATTGAACAAATGAAGTAATTGTGAACTCAAAATCAAATCCACGACTTGCCAACTCTGAGGGTGATGGTTACATTGAAGTAGTAGTGCTTATCCTTCTTCCTTTATCATCACTCTTAACCTTCCATTTCTTATATTAGTAATACCCTTCTGCTCTCTCCGCAATCCACGCTTGCTACTTGCAATGGCCATCACTGCTGCCTCACCTACTGGTTCTCACTCCCGAAATGGATTCCGTTTCTCGGACCAGGTATTCACTTTTCTCATTCAATTTTCTCCAACTATAATTGTTTTCTTACTCAACAATTATGATACATATAATTTTTTAACAATGGATTTGAGTGCGCAAAGCTTCTGTTGTGTCTTCTTTTGCAGGAAAATGGAGACTACAATCAACACAACTATGGTCAAGCATTCTCAGTGGCCGGAAGTGGTGAATGCCATTTTTTTTTTCTATTAATTTTGCATTGGAAATGGAAACAAACTCTAACTCCTTAGTAGCTAGTTATGCTCCACCACAATGGTTTTCCTATCTCTGATCTTTCTTTCTGTTGTTCTGTTCTGTAGAGGATTTTGAAGGACAGAAAGCATTCTACAGAAATGAAGAGAAACGGAAAGATAAGAGAAGTTTAATGAGCAACAACCAAGAAGACGACAATCTGTAAGTTTGTCACCATAATGAATTAAAGAACTCATAATCTTTGTAACTTAAATTTATATATGTACTATTAGAATAAAACGTTATCCAATTTATTAACGTAAACAAATTTAACACTGACAATGTATATATGAAACTACTTTTTTCTATCTTTAACCTTTATTCAATGCAAGAATAAATACTCATAATAAACCATGATTACATAACACATAAAAAACCTTTCCACTGTAAAAATTCTTGCAGGTTGGGTGAGGCAAGGCAACCATTGTGGCGCAAGATTCCAATAGCTTCAAGCAAAATCAACCCATATCGCATAGTGATAATCTTGCGTGTGGTTATCCTAGTTTTCTTCTTCCACTTGCGCATCACAACTCCAGTGCATGATGCACTTGCCTTATGGATAATCTCTGTGGTGTGTGAAATCTGGCTTGCACTATCTTGGATGGTTGACCAACTCCCCAAGTGGTTCCCTATTACTCGTGAAACTTACCTTGAACGTTTGTCCTTAAGGTTTGAGCGTGAAGGGGAGCCAAACCTTCTAGCCCCGGTTGATATCTTTGTAACCACTGCAGACCCTTTTAAGGAACCACCTATTCTAACCGCAAACACGGTTTTATCAGTCTTGTCTGTTGATTACCCTGTTGAGAAGGTTAGCTGCTATGTCTCAGATGACAGTGCTTCAATGCTTCTCTTTGATACCTTGTCAGAAACTGCCGAGTTTGCTAGAATATGGGTTCCTTTTTGTAACAAGTATAACATTGAGACAAGGGCACCTGAGTTTTATTTCTCTGAGAAACTTGATTACTTGAAAGATAAGGTGCACCCCACATTTGTTAAGGATCGCAGGGCTATGAAGGTGAGGACTACACAAATAAACCATCAAAGTTTCTTTTTTTATGCTGTTCTACTGCCCATGTCAGACTTGAGCATTTTCCTTTGCACTTTTGCAGAGAGAATACGAAGAATTCAAGGTGAAAATTAACGTACTGGTTGCAAAGGCTCAGAAGAAACCAGAAGAAGGGTGGGTTATGAAAGATGGTAACCCATGGCCTGGGAGCAACATGGATGATCATCCAGGAATGATTCAGGTTTGTGTCTGTAACAAAAGTTAATTTTTATTGATTTATGTCCCCTAAATAAAAGTGTTAATCTTCAGTCCAACAAAACAAACACTTAAAAAATGAATCCACGGACTTGTCTTCGCAGGTATGTCTAGGAAGTACTGGCTCACTGGACAAGGAAGGCAAGGAACTACCTCGGCTTGTGTATGTTTCCAGGGAAAAACGTCCTGGATATCAACACCACTGGAAAGCTGGTGCCATGAATGCTCTGGTAAGTAGCTTAAAGCCTAAAACTTCAAATATGAATTTTAATTCCATTCGTTTATAAGAACATGATATCAGCACAACTGTTTATAATCTTTGCACTGTTGTATTTCCTCAAAAGGTTCGAGTTTCTGCTGTGCTTAGCAATGCACCTTTTGCATTAAATCTGGATTGTGACCAATACATCAATAATAGCAAGGTTCTTAGGGAGTCTATGTGCTTTTTAATGGACCCCCAACTTGGAAAGAAGTTCTGTTATGTACAATTTCCAAAAAGGTTTAATGGCATCGATTGCAATGACAGATATGCTAATCACAATACTGTGTTCTTTGATGTAAGGACTATTTTTCTAAACTTACATACAAATTGCAATTTCATTAACTGATCCTTACTCCGTCTTTGAATTTTGCTTTCTTTGTACATAGATCAACATGAAATGCCTTGATGGGATTCAAGGTCCTCTGTACGTTGGTACTGGATGTGTGTTCAACAGGCAAGCATTATATGGCTTTGATCCACTTTCTGATAAAAGGCCAAAGATGAAGAGTTGCTGCTGGCTTTCATCCTGCAGCTGCAGTTATAGTGACTCCGAGTCTTCATCTGATGACGAGACTGATCAAGAGCTTGTAGACTTTGATGACGAAGAGGAAGAGGAATTATCCTTCATGTCCATGAAAAGTTTAGAGAAACGATTTGGACAATCACCGGTTTTCATTGCTTCTGCTTTGATGGAAGATGGTGGACTTCCCAAAGGCACAAACACCCGAGTACTGATTAAGGAAGCAATTCATGTTATAAGCTGTGACTATGAAGAGAAAACTGAATGGGGAAAAGAGGTAACCAAGTTATTGCAAATGAACTATTTCCCTTTTGAAATGAAAATTGTTATATAGATTTGTAGTTAGATGAGCTCCAACGCACATCAAGAATTTCATGACTGCTAAGGAATCGAGTCTTCTTGACATTTTGTTCTTCTGCAGATTGGGTGGCTATATGGTTCAGTGACAGAAGACATCTTAACTGGGTTTATCATGCATTGTAGAGGATGGAAATCAGTGTACTGCATGCCAAAGAAAGCAGCTTTTAAGGGATCTGCTCCTATAAATCTATCAGATCGATTACACCAAGTTCTGAAATGGGCTTCTGGTTCTACTCAGATTTTCTTTAGTAGTTATTGCCCTTTGTGGTATGGCTATAGTGGAAAACTCAAATGGCTACAGAGGTTGGCCTACACTAATTCCATCGTCTATCCATTTACTTCTATCCCCCTGCTGATCTACTGTACAATTCCTGCAGTCTGTCTTCTGACTGGAAAGTTCATCATCCCCACTGTAGGTGCAAATTAACTTGAATACCGCATGCTTTTGGTTTTCTCGTTAACATAACAAGAATGCTAGTAACACACACACACACTCTAACAGAAGCACACACTCATTTATTTTACGAGTTATTGGAGATTACAAATTCATAAGCGGAATTCATTATATAACAAGACTAAATTTTTTACTTCTCAAAAACTCGGTCAATAGAATGTATTCGAAAGATTATAGTTAACAATTACTTAATACACGATTACTTTTGAAAGAAAGAAAAACAATTTTATTGACAATATCGTCTGACTAAAGTTCTCTTTTTGTGCAGCTGTCAAACCTTGCTAGCATTTGGTTAATGGCCTTATTTATCTCCATCATCTTAACATGTATGCTAGAGCTTCGTTGGAGTGGGGTTAGCATTCATGACTGGTGGCGCAATGAGCAATTCTGGGTCATTGGGGGTGTATCTTCACACCTTTTTGCTGTATTTCAAGGTCTTCTTAAAGTTGGAGGAGTAAACTCTAGCTTCACAGTGAGAGCAAAATCAGCACATGACACTTCATTTGGACAGTTCCATCTCTTCAAGTGGACTAGTCTTCTAATCCCACCAACAAGTCTTGTGATCTTAAATATGGTGGGAATTGTGGCTGGAATCTCTGATGCCATTAACAATGGCTATGATTCATGGGGACCTTTCTTTGGGAAGCTTTTCTTCTCCTTGTGGGTCATTGTGCACTTGTATCCTTTCCTCAAAGGACTAATGGGAAAGCAAAACAGAACCCCTACCATTGTAGTCCTCTGGTCAATACTTGTAGCCATAATTTTCTCAATGATTTGGGTGCGAATTGATATTTTCTTGCCCAAGCACACAGGTCCAGCACTCAGACAGTGTGGGATAAGATGCTAAGGTGATGGTGCGTGCATATAGACTAGTATGGGCATTTTTCTTCCTTTTGGGGTATTAACTTGTATAAGAAAGAGAACAATTGTCTTTAAAGACCACTTGAGTGCAATTGTGCAACAGATTGTGTATCCTTTATAGCTTGGATAGCTTATGGTGCAAGTTTCATCGGTTCAAACAACAGAATGTACATGAGATATCATGATTTATTTGTCATCATGGAAACACAAAAACGTGACCTCACCAAGAGACTGCACAAACATTATTGTTATTACTAGCTATAAACAGCACTTGAATTGCGAATAACATGATCAACATTAAAGCCTTGACACTCTATCACATTTATAAAAGAATAAATAAAATAGATTCCCTACACAATTCACTCCCTCTCCCAAACCACACACTATTGCAAGCTTGTCTAAAATACACGAGGAACATAAGAAGCAGCACCTCTATTCAAAGCTTTCTCTAATCTTGTCTCAAAAGGGGTTGAGTGCCAATTCACTCTCTTATCCTGCACAACCACACCAACGTATGTCCAAATCAGAATTCACCCTCAACTTAAGAGTAATAAACATCTCTTAAAGTTCACCTCATCTTTACCTCTCTGTACTTGCTTGTTGAGTTCGGAATTCCTTTAAAGGAAGAGGCTGAGCCAGAAGCTCCCGCTGAGCCTGCAACATTCCAGTAGGTCCCAACAGTGCCAATAATAGGCATTTCATCTGGACTCCTACTAGGTGACTTCCTTGGAGAAGAAGTAGCCGAAAATTGTTTGATCTCTTCTAGTGTCAATGCACCTAAAATTGGCCTATCTTCGTGACTTAACCCAGAATATGGACTTTGTGGGGTGCTCCTGTCAGGGGTACCAGGAAATAAAGACACTGAGCCAGCCTTGTTAACAGGTGTAGTTTCTGGTGAGACCAACCAATTTGACAGGCTGGCATCAACAGGGATCTCCTGCTTCAACTTCTTTGGTGTGTCACTTTCTGATTTCAAGCTGAAAGGTGATTCTTCCACACCTTCCCCAAACTCGTTTTCTTTCTGGGGTCTTAAGGGTGTTTTCTTAGCCTTCACAACTTTCCACTGAGTCAGATTCTCCACTGGTTTGAGCACAGGATGAACATAAACATTTCTGTCTCTAGCATTGAGGTTGGACTCGATTGACTTCGCATCAACCTCTTCAGAAAACACGTGATCAGCAGCAGTAGTTGCTACCATGCCATCTTCTCCAAAGTTCTCCCCCAATTCTTTGCACTCTTCTCTGATGACATCATCATCCTCATCACTAAGATCACTGTCCCCATAATCAATCTCTTCCTCCTCGTCCTCACTGTCCCGGCAATTCTGGTACCTATGGTTGGGTGGGTAAGACCCCGTTGAAGAAACACAACTGTTATCTTCAGAGGAAGATGACTTTGAATGAACCAAAGCTTCCTCCTTTCCACCATCCTCACTCTTCCTCTCTCCAACTTCATCCACCAAGGTAGGTTCATAGGTCTTGACGCTGGAATCAAACGTAACTTTCTTTCTGCTACTTACACTGAGTTGCTCCTCACTTTTCTCCCTGCATCAACCAGAGAGGCAGAAAACAACATTTATCTCCATCCAAAAGCTTCAAAAAATAGAAAGTAACCAATGAAGAAGATCATGGATTGAGACTACTTACAGGAGTTGTGGTATAGGGTTAACGGCATTTTTGGAGCAATCCGGAACCAAAGAGACAGTAGGTTGCTCTTGCTTGCCATTGCTACTACCATTTCTCTGAAAAAAAAAAGATTAAAGAAAAACAAGAAAAGGGGTTATGGCAATGAAAGAAAAGATAAGATTTTTATCAAAAACTGGAAAGACAAGAAACCAAAAAAGAGAATCTTGGGGTGGTTGTTGAGAAGGGAGGAGAGAATTGAAAAGTTTCTTACAGGAACCTTGCGCTTGTTGTTTGAGTGTTTGGAGGAACCAAAACAAGCAAAAAAGCAACCCATTCAGAGGAAGAATGTTTGGAAGAAGGGTAGTAGGTGGTGATGAGTGGGGAGTGGTGGCATCAAATACATCAAATACAGAAGAAGAAAAAAAAACAAAAGAAAAAGAAAGAGGAAGAGCGTGCTGGGGCCTGAGAAACGGTCAACAAACCTGAAAGCCTCTTTCTCCTTTCACCAAAATTGTATTTTATTTGAAAAAGTAGAAACTAACCGTTACATAGACCATTATTCGAATTAATTATTGACGATTTTTGGTGAATTCCGTTTCTTTCCATTATTAAAAAGATTTTGTCGTGTCGTGTCTTCGTTTTTCCGATGAATTATTGCATCAGAGATTCAAATTACTTTGAAAATTTGCTCCATCACCATATCAGACACCATGTCTGCGCGGTACGGGTAATCAGCTACCCGCTATTTGTTGGGTATCAAAAAAGTTAACATTAAATTGCAATTCAAATAGAATTTCATTAAATATAAGGATAAATAAATTTATCATTTATAATAATAATAATAATAATAATAATAGATGTTTTTTATATCTCTAGCACAATTGAAAAAAAAAAGTTCACATGACAAGCCCATTGCAAGATCGTAAAAGGCCATAAGAAATGCCGAATTTTAAACATGTGAGATGTCTTTCTCAACACTGGTTCCCTACTTAACTTTAAATCCCCGGTCACATTTGTTTTAAAACGAACTCACGCTATACTCGTTTTTTCTTTCTTCATGTAGAGGGACATCATCGAAAACAATCGGAACACACGACATCATCGTCAAATAATGTAAATAACTAACATAGTCGCACACGTAATTCACCCTTTTATATATCGACTTATTTCTTCTGAATTTGCTAATTTTTATATAGTTTAATTATTCAAATCTACTTTGATAAATATGTGTCAATTTGATACCTTCATAATACTTATTTTAAAATTTGTTGTTTATACGGTAGTGATTTTTTTCGTTTCTCTTTGAAATTTTCAACACATAGGAAAAAAAAGGGGACTTTCTCATCATTTACGTTTTTTGGATTGAAAAAACCTAATCTGATTATTCGGTTGGAACCACTCACCAATCGAATACTTAGATTACAGAAAAAAAAAAGATTTTTGATTAAAAGAATTATTGATAATTTGTAATAAAATAATCTACTCTTACTATCAATTCATTTTCGAAACTCATATATCTCTCCTTATATCCTAAAAAAACTTCATTTTTTAGAAACTTAATATCTTAGTATTAAAAGAAACAAAATATGTTGTAATATAAGAGAATATATTCTCTTTCTTTGTCGTTTTTGTAAAAAAATGTCAATTGCATTCCAACGGTTGAAGAAGTGCTTCAATTAAGTCCCTTTCAGACATGAATTATTAATTGTAAGGCCCATTTAAATCTGTTAACTTTTCTGCCCTAAAGTTAGTGGGCCTAAGGCCGGCCCAACGTATAAGGTCCTAAGGTCTGCCCTAATCCCACTCTCACTTTCATTCTCCCAGAAACGCAGCAGCCGTCAACCCTTCCTCCCTCACACAAAGAGCTCTGCTAGGGTTAGGTCTTTCGCCACCTTCAAACTAGCTC
>Ga0209589_1007633_pt1 | contig 17274 bp, 9 predicted proteins | sample CowpeawhiteBW_FD_187525 | JGI IMG/M metagenome (GOLD analysis project Ga0209589, IMG submission 187525) | Root nodule microbial communities of legume samples collected from California USA - Cow pea white BW (SPAdes) (version 2) | ecosystem: Host-associated > Plants > Roots > Nodule | place: USA...
AGCTACTTATTTACGTGGGCGCTATAAATGTTTTAATAATATTTGCTGTGATGTTTATGAATGGTTCGGACTATTACCAAAATTTTCGTGTTTGGACCGTTGGGGATGGAATTACTTTGATGGTTTCTATATCCTATAAAAACACAAAAATTATAGCTATTAACCATAACCAAAAAACAGAGGAGAAACGAAACAACTTATACCTTATACACAAAAATGGACTAGTAAACTTAGATCTAATAAACGGAAGAAATGAAATAACTTAGATCTATGAAAAGAAGTAACTTAGATCGAGAGAAGAAGAAACTGAAAAATCTATACCTAATAGAGATCGCGAAGAACGCAGCACTTTGAATACAAATCAAAATTACAAATAACAAATTTATATTAAATAAGAATAGATGATCTGATAACCTAAAACAATGGATCGATCTACTTACATTATCAGTGTTGCTCCCAACGATGCGGCGTGGCCGTTTCTGTAGCTCTTCTTTAGAATATATATCTATGACCTTGTCAATCAAAACCCTAAATGGTAAATTACTATATACTCCATGTTTATTCGATGATTAAAAATGTACATAATTATTTTCGAAAAATATAAATTTATTTAGTTAAACATATATATATATATATATATATATGATTTAATAATTAATAATTTAATAAAGTTTAATTTATATTTGGTCAACACATCGCCATATGTATATCATTCGAACCGCACGATTCTTAAATGTATTTTTTGTTAAGTTATAGGTTATTATGTTGTAACACTCTCATCTAATTTAATTAATTGATATATTAATTAGTTCAATATATTAATTTATTAAATTCTGTATGAGATTAGAAGAAAGTGTGAGACTTTATAGAGATGATTAGATAAATTATTAATTTATTTTTATACTACTATACTTAAAATTGGAGTTTCTAAAACAAATTTATTTATTCATTTTTTCTAAATTTTTTATAATTATTATTGATAATTAACAAATAATATTTTTAAATAACAATATTTTTAAAGAATGCTTTTTCAAATTTCAATTAGTTTTTAATGAAAAAAATATATTGCAAAAAATCAATCTAAATCAATTTTCACATTGGATAAATAAAACATACCAACTTTCATTATTTTAATCAAATCAACAATATATATAAATAAGTTTCTATTTAATTCCATTGTTTCTCCACTGTATGAAAATATTTTGAAAAGAATAATTTTTGTAATCTATCATTCATGGGAGGTGTCGTGGCACACTAATAAACAACAAAATAATTATATATATATATATATATATATATATATATATATATATATATATATATATATATATATATATATATCGTGAACTCTCACGAGTGACTCTTGAACTCTCTAGAGGGGCATGTGTTTCACTTGAATTCAATATACTTTATCATATAAAAAGACATTTTATTTTTCACCAAATGAATGTCCCTTAAAAAAAAGTATGACTAATATATTCAATTAATAAATGCAATATATTTTACTTTACCTTAATGAAGACATATATATATATATATATATAAATATAAACTATTGAATTGTAATTAATATTATCTTAAATTTTATGGAAAATAGTTAAATAAAAAGAAAAGAGTTTTTCAAAAAGAATATATTTAAAAAAAGTGGAGGGAGTAACTAAGTTTGTGTTTATAGTTTAGAGTGTTTTTATTGTCCGAAGCTCCTACGTTTTATTTAAAAATGTTTGTAATTTTTATTTTTGTGAAATGAATTTAAAACTGTGTCGCTTGTGTAATTGTATCACTTTTAGGAAATAACATGCAGTTAAAACTTTTGTAATCAGTGAAAGAGATAATTTAAATTCTAATTTATAAATTAATTATAATTCTTATTATAGTAATAGAGACTATTCTAAATATTAATAAATTTTCACTTAAAAAATAATATATAATTTAATTTATATAATAATTATTATTATTTTTTAATTTAATTTTTATTTAATAATTTTCTTGTATTTATCATGTTTGAATTATATTATTAAAAGTAGTATTTGTTTTTATAAATATAAGATTGTTCTCTCGTATGAAAATACGAAGAAAGTTATTTTAAAATATCTATCTTTCTCTTATATATCTATCTCGCAAGAGTATAGTTTTATATGAATTGTTTTCTAATTCAAAAGTTCAAGATCTCTTTAATGTCTTATTATTATTATTATTATTATTATTATTATTTAACTTTAAATTTCTTTATTATTTATATTTTATATTATATTATTAGTTTTACAATGTTATGAAATCTTGCTAAAACAAAATAATGAGTGTTGATGAAAAATCCTTGATTTATTCTATTAGTTTTGGTTCATTGAATGTAATCAAATAATTTTTATGGCAGTGATTGTGGTTAAGGTCCTTTGTAAATATGAGTTTGAATGAAGATATGAAAATAACTTTTCTCGCCAAAACTTGAAAAATAACATAAAAAATGAGAAGATGTAGAAAATATCAAACAAAATGAAATTGAACTTGTATTTGTATTGCACGAAAACATCTAGTTGAACTTTATTAAGAATAACTGAAGAAAGATAAAAGCATATTTAGCTCATTAATATTGTAATTCTAATTATGATCGTATATTGATGATAATCACAATCATTTTGGTCATTTTTTCTTTCAATCAAAATTGAAAATTATTTACCCTATTAGTGATGGAGAATATTGAGAATGAAATGTGATGGTGATATCTTAAAACATAGTTGGTAAATTTATATTTTAAGTTTTTAAAGAAAATTATTTTTTAACAACTAAATTTTAATATTTTTTTCTTATTTGATGATATCTTTTAAGTAACTTTTATTTTTTCTATATTTTAAAAATATTTAAAAGATGTTATCTAAAAAAATTATTAAATTTAGTTGTCAAAATATTACAGTATAACATATTTATTAGCCTTGAAGTTGAATATTCAATAAAATAATTTAGAAATGATTGTTTGGATTTACATCCAGCCAAAAACAAAATATAATAAATACTCTCTCTTCAAGTTGAGTTTTGGGTTAAGTAACCTAATATTTTCTAAAATATTCCTGTGTGTTATATATGTTCCAATTGTCCTAAAAAAAAATATTATTATGAATAGAGATGATTGGGAACTAATAAGAAAATGAAAGGATATGAAATTATTCTAATTTTTAGTTTGAAAAAGGATAATGAGGTACAATAAAAAAAAAAGTGGGTGGTGAGTTATAATATTAATTTAAAAAAAAAATCAAAATTTATATGTTCAAATTTTACATTAATTCTCATTATGTAATATTTAATACCAACTAGTAAGGAATTATCACCGGTGCAACCTTTAGCTCCCAAATTACATAATTATTTTTTTTCACATACAAATTCACCACAATTATGGTCTTTTATCTTCACATGTCAATCACATAATTAAAATCATAATAAAAATTGAAAAAGAAACCCAAAATTATATTCACCTCTCAATATCATATAAATATATGTTGGATATGAAATTTTATGAATAATAAAGTATATCCAACCATCAAAAAAAAAAAACATTTACAACTCAATTTGTTGATTGTCATTTCTTAAAAACTAGTTTTATAAAAAATGAGAAGAAAAAAACTAAAAAAAATGTTGTCTGAAGTGAATGAATCCCGATGATATGATCTTGAACCATGTATAAAAAATGAGAAAAGATGAAAGTGAATCTAATACATAAAATAGGAGAATTACTCCTTCATTGAGATTAAAAGCAGTTTAGTGTTAACTACAACTGTTAATGGACAAAGTGACACCTACACAACCACAAACGTCATGTTTGAAGACAGAAGTAGAAGCAAAAAGATTTATGTATTTAAGCAAATCTAAATTCTCATGCCCATACAATGGTGCAAGAAGCACCGAAACATTTGTTCATGTAAAAAGAGGGAGGAACATTTGTACCACTGGGGTGCAGCAAAATATAACAAATGCTCATTACATGCATCCGAAATAAAAAAAAAAAAAATGCATCTATGTACCCCCCAAAAAAATGCATTTACTTTGTACAACAATACTACTTCCACCCACTTTACAAGTACCCTAATGCATCTCCACTCATATTGTCAGTCGCCATTATTGAGCAATCAGATGGATCATGTCCATATTGAGCACACAATGGTGCAGGAAACTGTCTTCGCTTCCTTGTGAGATCGACTCCATCTCTGGCCCTTCTTTCCTTCAGTTTTCCTGTAGTGATAGAATCATGGGGATTTGCGATTGTAAAGCTGTGAATCATTCCATTAGCATCTTCTACCTCTGGGAGGATCAGTGAATCTGATGGATAACCAAATGCAATGTCATTCACCCCATGTGGAGACCTAGGAAGAGTTTTGATGCGTGATAGCACCATGGAAATTTGCTCGCAAGCAACATCCAGACGTTCCTCAGTTTCAATGGATTCCACAAAAAATGTTGAAACCATGGATTCCAAAAGTTGCATCCTTTCGGGCTGATCCCTACTAGTGGTACCCCGGAAGTGGTTAACAGAAGATGAACCGGTGCCTCGCCATCGACCTGGTAAATATTGATCAGGGACGTGAAAACAGTTATTAGTTGACATGACACGTAGCACATGTCTACATAAGATGCCTGAAAACTCAAACAGATGACAGCTGCAGCTTATGTGCTCTTGACAAGGAACCCAAAATACTTTGCACCCTCCATCTGTCTGAGAATGGTGTCTGACCTGGAAACAACCTTCATCAACCAGGAAGGATGCATATTGTGGCGCCAAAACTAGCTCTTCCTGAAGTTTATTCAAGGCATAAGGAGTGAGTACAGTGGCAGCATGGGATTCAATAGGCGAACCAGTTTTGAGGCACGCTTTTTGCAGTTTCCTTTGCATCTTTTGCTTCGCTCCGGCTCGGTCATTAAAATCAACAATATCAGCCACCTGCAGAAAGTGATATTTAAAAATGGCATAGCATATCAAGAAATTCAACTAAAGACGAATTATATATCACATACTTGCTCCACAAAACGGTCTAGTTGAGATTGGGCACTCAAGAAACGTTGGATGAAAGCATTAATGGACTCAGACTGAGATGTACTGGTTAATCCTGCAAAGAAGTAGCGCCTCAAGAATGGTAAAGCCCAAAATGTCCTCAATGAATATAGGCTAATGATATGTTTATTTGTGTGGAGTCCATACTTGTCAACCATTTGCCGCCAGCCTTCTTCAAAATCTTCCACCAGTTCCAAATTGTAGAGCCGGTGGAACTCAGCTTTCCACTCATCATATTGTGATTCAAGAAGTAAAGAAAACCAATCAGAGAACTTAGAAAGTATATGCCATATACAAAAAGCATGTTTGGTTTCAGGCAATTCAACTGCAATAGCTTCTTTCAGCCAAGTGTTGTGATCCGTCAATATTGTTTGAGGAGCCTTTCCTTTCATGAACCCCAAGAAAGCCTGTGTGGCGATGATTAGGTTAAAAACACAAACTCCCGAAACAAATCTCAAACATCATGTAAAGGAAATTTGCAGCATAAAAAATTCAACAAAACTATCAGGAAATGGATTGTCCTCGTTATTCTACAATCAAGAAAAAAAAATATTCCTTTCAAAGAATCAAACGTTGAAAAGAAAAACTATGTACAATATTTTGCTGCTTTGACATTAAGGGTTTTGTTTATAGGAGTTAATAGGGCACATGCTAAGGTTCTTACCTTGAAAATACAAGCAGCACTTGATTCTTTATTCTTCAAGTAATTAGGGTAACTCAATGACAATAATTAATGCTATGTTTAATTTTTAACTTGTGCCACATGCTAACCAAACAATACTATTCATTAGATACTCTTACTAATTTATATTTATACAGTTAATTTGCTCACATTTTATTTTGCAAAAGCATTATCAAAAGCTAACATATTGTAGGTTCTGGCACAGTAACTCAAACCTACACTGGAGAGCAGGCAATTGGGAAATGGCACGCAAGATTATTAAGTTAGAGTATCACAAGGTTCTTGCCTTGAGAGCCCATGAGAAAGATTGTATGTTTTCATCCCGTAGAAGTGCGCAACTAAAGAAACAAGGCATGCCATGATTGTCCACACCAAGCCAACATCCCAACAACATGTCATAAGCATCTACTCGGTAGGTGGTATCGAAAACTACAGCATCGCCAAATGCCTCATATGATTGAATGGATGAACTGTAGGACCATGCAATATGTTCAAGCCTGTTATTACTATCTATTTTGAATTCATATTTGAAGTTGTGGTTTTCATCCTTTAACCTCTTGCACATAGCAATCAAATCAATGGCATCATTATCTCTGTCCACAATTCTGAAAGACTGCAGCAAGTTTCTTACATCTATCTCTGTAAAAGGAAGACAGCCAAGTTTGACACCTTTCTCCAGCTCCATCAGTCTTAACATCTGCCTTACTGACATTCCAGCTTTAGCAAACATGCATATTCGACTCTTGTCATCAGGAGATATCGGACAATAAGCTGGAAGAAGGCGCACCTCATTGGATTTTAATAGCTCATGATTGTGTGTGTTCCTAAAACCAGTAACACGCCATTCAGGGACATCAAAATCTGCCCTTTTCACAATACGCATGTATGCTTGGCAACCACAGCGAGATGATTTGCGGTTCCTTTGCACCTTTCCGTCATCAGAAGGTTTAATCTGGGGATAACCACCACGATGGCAAGTGAAATCCCTCCTTGTAACTCCCCTTCCAACCCCATCTTTCCCTCGAGTTCGGTGTCGTCTAATTGAAAAGCCACACTGTTTAGCAAAACTGCAATAAAATTCATAAGCTGCTTCTTGAGATACAAATCTTTGACCAATAAAAGGAACAAGGTTGACAGAAGTTTGTCTTGACAAAATTGTTTCCTCTGCTGTTTCCTCGATGGTGTCAATGTCTTCCTGAGACAAATCCGTACCATTTTCAGATGATTCCAGCACCAAACTGGTTCCCTCCGACATTTTTATCAGTACTACTAACAGCCCAATTGGATTTCAGATGTTTAAACCTACGAGACAAGCAGATGAAGATATTAGCATAATATACAGTAATTAACTTGATATGCCCGCAAATATAAGAAATTGGCTTACTATAAACACTCAGATACAGGAAAGTTTAGATGCCATATCCTTCATATGCTAGCGCTGAGATTAACGATCGATACGAAGAGGATAACCAAATGGAAAATTGTAGTACCAAACATGGATGAATAACAATAGAAGGGACCAGAGGGAAGGGGGTCCCAGTATATGACAAGTATCAGAAGTTTTAAACAGCACACCCTTTACATATTTCAAGTTCCATGAAAAATCATTCGTAGGATTGGACAAATTTTAGACCTGAAACACCATTAAGCACGAGCCAAGACTCATAATACAAACACCAAAATCTAAATAAGGAAGAAAAAGACATCGTGATGCAAGGCCATTATTCCTTCCATTATAGGTGTTGCTGCATCTTGAAATCCTAGTTGCCATGGTTCTGGTGCATCACAATAAGCTATCAAAGGGAAGCCTCCACACATCCATCTATACATAATAAAAACAGCAACACTGGGAATATATGATTACTGGAAATGATCATTCCTTTTTCCTATAAATCAATATAAGTTATATTAAGCTAATATCTCAATAACTAACTAGAGTTTCTTCCTAACTCTTACCACATTTTATCTTGATATTTCTTCATCATTACAAGATAGGCGTTATTGTTATAGTATAGTCCGACACAATTTAAGAATTGAACTTCAAGGTGAGGTGAGGTGGAGACCAAGAAAAAACCACTAAGACATCTTTCTTTTCATCCATACCTTAGACACTTCTAAGGTATTCACTCTCTAGAAACGAATACTGTTGTACAATACTCATACTAGGAAGGGACAAGTCCAATGTGAGACTTCAAGAATAGTAAGTAACATAGTTGTGTATATTTCCCTAAATACTAGAGTTCCAAGTTATTACCTTGAAATATTATCTCTATGTATAAAAGAACATCCTAGGTTTATAAAAAATTAGCTTAACCAAATCCTCACCTTATATCTCGTCTTCTTGCACTTTGTGATAACAAACAATTTGAAAGTCATTCCATTCTAATCTATCATTGTCTCACGTTTCAATGGCAAAGTGGATGTCGCAAATCACACTTTTCCATTATAATCATATGTAACATAGATATTAACATTTATATGGTAATGAAAGAAAACACCTTAGAATCCTTGTCATCTTCTCCATCTCAGTAGTCATTTTATGGATGACAGGATTTGGAATAATATGTTCGGGGCTCACAGGGGTTTTGAAGTAACTACTGAAATGAATCATTCTTGAGTTTCTGTTGACTGTTGATAAAACGATGAACAGACAAATCCAATCCTTCACTCCCTATATTTGGCATCTTAATTCTAGTACTTGTAATAGTACTCTCAGTTCCAGGTGTCATGAGGGGAAGAATATGATGTCTTGCTAAATTGTTCATAGTATGATTCTTTACCACCGGATAAAATCAACTTGTATTGAAAATCATTTGAATGCAAGACTTGACATGCCAAAGTTTCCTTTGCAACATTTTCCAACAACTGTGGACCTAACATTTGGACCTAACATTAATATCGCAGGACCATGCTCCAGCTTGAGGAACTTTTGCCCTCACTTTGGGTTCAAATAATAGAAGTAATAAAATTTTGGTAAATTCCGAGACATTATTAAACAACTTCAAATAAAGACGGACATATACATGCCAATGAGATCACTAACAAAAAATTTAAGACTGAACCAATTACAACCCAAAACCATGTTTTTTGGTTTTACAGTTTAACTGGTATATTATTGTAATAATTTAAAAGCTCTCGCATAGTTATTGTATTATACAGCAGAACAAGAGCCATGAAGTTTGTATCGATGTATATTTTCTAATTAGCTGAATATGTCAAGTGGGTAGGGGTGCAGTCTGTTGTGTAGCGAGCATATGTTATAACTTAGTGAAGAATACCGTATGCAATACTTAAGCACCAGAGTAGAGAAGTTGTGAAGCTTCATTGGGGGGTAGACGAAATACAAAAGCTCTACACTATATGTCAAGCCCACACCAAGCAACAGGAAGAATTGATGAAGATCGATAGGTTTTGGAGAGAGGGCTGCATGGGTTAGCAAGATGGTGGTTGGAGGTGCTTTGGTTAATGCTCGTATAGTTCCTTGTTAGATTGAAAAATATAGGCTTCTCAGAAATTCTGGTTTCAAAAACACTCTGAGTTGTCAACTACAGATGCCATGTTCCATAACATCCACATTCTATGCTTGCAAAGCTTCCGTGATCATTGATCAATCAATCAAACCAAGCAAGAACCATAACATTATAAGAACAATCACAACATATTATTTAAACATGTGTTCATTCACCTAGATAGCAATACTCTATGTAAAATAAATATCTTATAATCTCCTCCAATATCTATTTGGATTCTGCATCCAATTTCTTATAATCCATTTCTATTATCTCAGTGAGCTAAGTCTACAAATTCGCGTACTTCTTCACCTAGATCACTAAAAATAATATATTGTGTCCCTAAAAAGTATTATATAACTGCATACCAAACAGAAGGCTTTCATAATTATCATCCCTCTCCATTGGTAAAAGCTCTACTTAGCCTCTCCACCACTACTCTATTCTAAACCATGTAAAAGTTAAAATTTCATTTGCTTGTGTATGTTCTGTGTACTGCTTTGACAAGAAACAAAACAACTTACACCTATAAACAAAAAAGGACTAGTATAACTTAGATCAGAAACGAAATAACTTGGATCTAATAAACGAAAGAATAATACACGACGCAAAAACATATACCAAATAGCATTCAAATGAAGAGATCGAAGAACGCAGTAGTTTGAATATAGTATTGAATCAAAATAACAGATAACAAATAACAAACTTGTATTAAATAAGATTAAATGATCTAAGAAAACTTAATACATCGGATCGATCGTCTTACATCATCAGTGTTGCTCCAGAGGATGATGCGTGTGCGCCCCTGTAGCTTTTTTCTTTACGATATATACCTATGTTGTCAATCAAAACCCTAAATGTTAAATTACTATGTCCTCCCTAAAAGTTAAATTACTATATATTCCCAATTACTATATACTCCAATTAACGAGGCCTAAATATTCTTTTTTTATTTAAAAAGTTTTTATTATTGTATTTTATATTTACTATATTCATCAATTATAATATGTTATAAATTACTTATAAAGAATCAATAAATAATTTACTTAATTAAGTTTCAAATTTTGTATAAACTTAAATATTTTAATTATCTTTAGTATGTGAAGTTTTTAAAATAATTTTTTATATTTTCTATTGAGTACCCCATAGTTAAATTTTTTTATTAACTAGATGTCATAATTGTAATATTGTCTTGTGGTTTTATTTATTTATATTTACATGTTTAAAAATTGGAGTTTGTGCGACTAATACAAAAATGATGTCATGATTAATGTAAAACAATGAGTTACTCTCATTATTCTTATTAACTAAAATGGAAAATGACGACAAGTCTCACAATGTAGGAGAATTTGATAGTGTTTGTTCAATCTATCAAAGTTGAATGAAAAAATATATCAAAAAATGGTCTCAACTTATTAAAATCATTTGAAAAAAAATTGTAGTCATTTAATCAATGAAGTAGATCTTACACAGAAATTACAATGGATCAAATCGGACACATATAATACTTACTCACAAATCGACCTGCAACAAAAAAATTCACTCGTTAAATGTTGGATACCTGCTTAAAAAATATTCGTGGATATTTAGAAATATTTGAGTACTTGTGAATATCCGTAGAAGTTTAAAAAATATATTTTCTAATTTTTAAAAAATAAAATTACAAAAAAAAATCAATTAAATATAAATTAAATTAAAATTAAAATTATTTTAATAAAACATATGTTAAATTTTAATTTTAATTGATTTTAACTTAATAAAATAATATTAAATCTTAGTTTAAATTTTGTTGCGGGGTAACGAATGTCCATGAGTACAGTTAGTGTATACCCGGGTCCGACCGATCTATGAATGAGTGTTAAAATATTCGTTATCTATTACATGTGCATAATAAATATCCGTGGGTATTAACTATCCACAGCAGATACTTGCGAACATGAATATTTTTATCATCTCCAATTCTATATTTAGGTAATTTAAACTAAATATAGTTTCCCTTGTCTATATATATAATGCTCGCTTACTCCAAAAATATGTTTTACACATACTCAACTCTCACATTTCCATATATTCTACCTCACTCAGGTTATTTGTGCATAAAAAACTCTTATCCACAATCAGAACACACTTTAACAATTATAACTGAACAAAAATTTATCTTGGACCCTTAAACGCCACATACAAGCTCAAAACACCCCACCTACAACACATTTAACAAAAGACTAAAAAAATTATGAACTTATCCTATTGAAGATTATGATTGGTGAAGAATGTAAACCTCAACCTCAAGAGTCATATGACATGTTTTGATCTCCAAACAAAAAAATATCCAAGTTTAAAATAAAGTAAAAAAAGAAAAAAAAAAGATTATAAAGAGTTTTAAGAAAACAATACTTATGAAATAAAATTCACATCGTCTGAAGTCTTTCTACAAACAAATTTTATAGTAAAAGTTCTATGTCTTTCTCATAAAATCCTTCAATTTTTGAGTTTATATATATTGGATAACAAAACAGGTAGGGTTATCATTATCCATGTTTATGGTGGGCTTTTGTTTAAAGTCCACTCGGGTGATTGCCATGATTATGGGCCCAAACCAATGTTGTCAAAGATGAGAGACCAAGTTGTCATGTTCTTTTTCTTCTTGCTTACACAAAATTGGCTACAACTATTTTATGAGCAAAGATGTTCATTGTACGTGGCATTTATAGTTTCCTTGCATGACACCGTTTCATTAAATTATTTTGACTCACTTGCCTTTATTTGCTTTAATTGTACCCTAATGTTTTTTTTTCTTCTTATAGCAATCATATTATTAATGATAAAAAGACAAAAGGATGTTGAAAACCTAAAAGAAGATAAGTATTGCTCCAAACAGGTGGAACACTGAGACCAAAGAGTACAATGCATGTCAATTTTCATTTGTCTTCAGAAAATGTGCACTTTAAGGTACTTCTGAATTATACCTTATATTTTACTTTCTTCATGCTTTACTTTGTTTTAAATCAAACCTTTTTTTCTTGTTTGTAAAAACATACATATCCATTTGGAGGAGACACTTAAGAAACAAAAACACATAACCTGGGAAAAAAACAAATGAGTATGGAGATGGAGTTTATGTACATTGTGAATTGTATGAGATGTGAATCAATTTGTGTAATCCATCACACATGGGTGGGGTGACACAGTATCAACATAATGTTTGTACTGTCAAGTTGCCATATACATATATATATATATATATATATATATATATATATATATATATATATATATATATGTATAAATACAAAATTATTGAACTCTCACGAGGGACATGTGCGCCACTTGCAATTGAGCATACTTTGCCAAATATATAAAAGGTATTTTCTTTTTCACTAAATGTGTACCTCTTTAGAAAAAAAAAAGGTGTGACCAATGCCCAAATAAAAAAAAACATTTTATTTCTTTTGAGATGTTGATTAAGGCTTTTAGAAAAAAATAATGAATTTATTATTATTTTTTACTTTAATGAAATATTTATAAAATTTTGATGGGTTAAATACGTTTTTGGTTCTTTAACTTTTAGTGAAAATTAAAATTAGTCCATCTTCGAAACTTTGGTATAATTTAATCCTTCAACTTCAAAATTGCGTGGATTTGGTCCTTTTAACCAAATTTGTTAAGTTTAGTTGACGTTTCAAATACCTTTCATGATAGTTTCTTAGATAATATTGAAGAAAAAACGTATCAAACGGTGTAAATATCTCAAATGCTATCATGATATGTGTTTGAAATTTTAAATAAACTTAACAATATTTATTTTAAATGACTAAATTCACGCAGTTCTGAAGTTTGAAGACTAAATTGGACAAAAGTTTCGTTGAGGGACTAATTTCAAATTTTTCTGTAAATTGAGAACAAAAAACATATTTAATCAAATTTTTAGTTACCATTTTTATGCTTATATTATACTGAATACATGTATGTAAACTAGTTAATATTGTCTTGAATTTTATGGATGATAGTTAAATAAAAATAAACAAGTCTTTAGAAAATATTGTACGAAAGAAAATGGAGGGAGGGAGTAACTAAGTTCGTGCGTATATTTTAGAGTGATTTTGATTGTCGGAAGTTTTTAGAGATTATTTTTATTTTTTCAGTTTCAAAATTTGATGCTTTCTATTTTGTGAAATAACTTAAGATTACGTCTCTGTCTTCTGTGTAACTGTATTATGAGAAGCGACAATAATAACATGGCTATGTCAATGGCTAAATAATGATAACAGATATAGTGAAATAATGACAAGAAATTTGTTAGTATTTGTTTAAGCTACTATATCAGAGCTTTTTATTTATTTTTGAGAATGTATATAAAATTGTTTTGAATATTGACAAACTATTAACGGTTTTGAATAATCCCATTAAATGTTTCAAAGAATTCTAGCAATGTGATAATTATTATATTAATAATTTTTTAGTTATATCATTTAAAGTTATATTTGTCATTTATAAATATAACACTTTTCCCGTAAAGAATATACAAGAAAAATATTTTATTATATTTACTCTTGTTCTCTTATCTATCTATATCTCAAATGTATAATTTATATGAATTAAAAAATATGAAGAAGTCACGTTTTCTAATTAACATTTTGGTCAGTATTAGGTGTGATTCAATTTTCAAATTTCTTTGGAATATTTATTATTGTTATTTCGTTTAGAATGATCATAAGCTTATTTATTATCTAGATTCTATATTATATTACTGATTTTATAATTAAATTATTTTTAGAACAAAATAATAAGTTGCTAAAGAAAAATCAAAGTTATTATATTAGTTTTTTTTTTATTTCTCATAAATAAATGAATAATATATGATTTGTGTTTCAAGTGGTTGTGATAAAGGTTCTATTTATAGATATAATAATAATAATTTTTGTTACCAACATTAAAAATGTATTATATAAAATAAAAATTGTATAGCAAATGGTAAATAAGATGAAAATATATTTTATTGTTATAGTAGTCAATTTAGTTTATATTATGTTTAATGAGACTCACATTAATGTTAATTAGAACATTTATATATTTTAAGAGATTTTTGATTTCTCAAAAACTATTTTAGGTATCAACTTTTTTTAAAAAAAATTAATCAAATTCTAGCACTTGTGCTAATATTGAAAAAGAAAAAGATGAAATGTGACGAAAATGTCATGAAATAATTATTGGCAACATTCTTAAACTCAACCGATAATATTGTTTGTTTTTATGTATTATAATTTGACTTTTATCTTTAATGGACGTCAAATCTTCTGCATTAATAATGATGAATTTACATCTTGTTATGAACAATAATGATAATGATATGTTGATTGAAATTGAATAATTTAATATAACAATGCCTACTTGAATGAAATTTTCATTATACCAATATTTTTTAATTATCCCTAACAAAAATTGACTATTCATATAATTAAAACTATACGTTGAATATGAATTTTATGAATATATAATGGATTATTTTCGACCATTGACAAAATATTTATTTACAATTGTTATGTTTAATTATGTGTTAAGTTTATGCTAAATTTAAGAATTTTGAATTGAGTTCTTTTTAAATTTTTTATGGATCGAGTACTCAATAATTTTTCTTTTTCAAATGAATCCTCGCTTTTTTTTTTTTAATAACTAGGTGCCTTGAGTACTAAGTGGTTGATGAAATTATTATTTTGTTATAAGTTATTATATGTTATTTTATTATTTTAAAACTTTATAATTTATAATTTATAATTTTATACTTTTATAATCATAAAATTATGATTTTATGATTTGAATAAAAAAATGAAAATATATAACAATTTTATATTTCATAAAATCATAATTATAATTATACAATTTTGAATTAAAATATTAAAATTATAAATTTATAAAAATATAAAATTATCGATTTTAAAAATAATTAAATAATAAAATGACAACATATCACACCGATCAATGACATGAGAAGATAATAATTACAGTACACATTCACTTAACTTCGTACTCATTTAAGTCTGCATTCCGTCTAAATTCGTATTTGAAAAGAAAAAATTATAGGATTAATAATTTTGTGACTTTATATATATATATATATATATATATATATATATATATATATATATATATATATATATATATATATATATATATATAAAGTATATGAATAAAATGAAATAACAAGTTTCTTTTGTAACATATTTTTTATATTTATTATATATCTAATACCTCTCATATTATTACAATAAGTAACACTCATAATATTCCATACTCTAATTATATAATCCATAATATTCCATATTACAATATGACTTTGAAAATTTCATAAGTTAAGATCCTAGTTAAATCCGCAACAAACTCTCAAAATAAAAATACAAACTTAAACAAATGTTTACTGTACATCACACCTGTACTTAAATCACATTATTCAAATAATAAGAAAGGTTAAAAACGAGATTAAATTGAAAAAAATTAAATTTATTAAATATTTAATAAATCACAAAAAATCATATGTAACTCATTTAAATGTTTTCAAATTTATCATGACTTACAACGTAATTAAGTCAATAATTTATTTACTTTTCATTAACCGATTAACTAAGATAAGAAAATATGTTAAACGGTAAGATAGACGTGGAAACTTCAAAAATATTATTCGAATGTAAAAGTTTGGAAATATTACCTTGAGAAAAAACTGAAAAAAGAAATTACCTCGAGGGAAAACATTGGAAGAAAAATAGAGGAATTGGAACATGTTTCTAAACTTCTGGTTTGTAATTTAGGGATGACAATAAACTCTCTCTCTATAAAACAATTTATAGCTAAGTAAATTACATGTTTAGTGGGTAAGATCATAAATAATAACCCAAAAAAAAGAAGAGATTAATGTGTACAATAACATTAACACACTTGTATATGTGAACAATTGTTTGCCCATGTGTGCATGTGTGCACGTATGTGTGTATATAAATAAACACACATATAAATAATTGTATTTATAATAATAAATATTTTTTAAACTATAGTAATACATTTAAAAAAATAATGTGAAAACCTATATACATGCGTATAGGTATAATTATATTCTTAACCAATTATCTCTTTCGATAACCTTCTAAAATTTCCATTCCAAAAATTGTTTTAGATAATAGAAATTGTTAATATTCAATTTATATCATACTTTAAAGTATTCACTATACATGTAAATTAAAACCTGGTTACCGTAAATTTAAAAGTTATAAATTTAAAAACAATCAATAACATTTTTCACTTCCTTTTAGATATTAGTTAAAGAGTTAAATATGTTTTTGGTCTCTTAACTTTCAGTGAATTTTGAAATTAATCCATTTTGAAACTTTTAACCAATTTAGTCTTTATCTTTTGAAATACGTGAGTTTGATCATTTTAATCAAATTTTGTTAGGTTTATTTGATGTTGGGTACACATTTCAGAATTGTATTTGAGTTGTATATACTGTTTGACACATTGTTACTTTAATGTTAAGTCAAATTCTATTATGAAATATGCTTACAATATCAAATAAACCTTACAAAATTTGATTAAAAAGAATAAATTTATATATTTTGAAATATGAAGTATTAAATTAGTTTAAAATTTCAAAATAAACTAATTCTAATTTAGTAAAAGTTAAAAGATAAAAATAAATTTAATTAAATAACCTTTAAAACAAAGAAAAAGGAAAGTGAGACAAGAGGAGCAGAGTTTACAACTGCCCCTTTAGAAATGTTGTGACTTTGTGACAGAGTTGGAAGTGGTTTTGAGATCCGAGGTGGAGGGTTAGTTAATCCAATCTAACCAATGAGCTGGATCCACTCTTTCAGGAGCAACCTTAAAATATGATAATATTAACTTTGCAAAATGTCAAAATAATTACACAGACACCAACGTTTTAATAATATTATTATTATTATTATTTTGACAACATTATTTTATGGAAAGTAATAAAATATGCCAGAAACTGAGCATCGGTTTGAAACAGAGAAAAAAAAAAAAAAACTCTTTCAGAA
>Ga0209589_1007634_pt1 | contig 17273 bp, 9 predicted proteins | sample CowpeawhiteBW_FD_187525 | JGI IMG/M metagenome (GOLD analysis project Ga0209589, IMG submission 187525) | Root nodule microbial communities of legume samples collected from California USA - Cow pea white BW (SPAdes) (version 2) | ecosystem: Host-associated > Plants > Roots > Nodule | place: USA...
ATAGATTCTACCTCTTCACATATTTTAAAGCATTATACTAATGATAAAAAATGTTCAGTTAGAGAAGTCATTTTTTGAAGCATTATACTAATGATTGAATTTAATAATCTCAAAATTATATTACTTTGGCCCCTCCGACACTTTTAGTCAAGATCCGCCACTGACTATCATGAGGAGAAACTTGTTATCGAATGTTATTCATATAAGTAAGTTGAAATATTTTCTTTATTTATCATCAAATCAGTTAAATCAAGCAAAATGTGTGTTATTCACCTTTGGTAGCATCTTACACAATGATCAATGGACAATCACGTGTGAAAGAATTGGAAATTATTGTCAAATGACTTTACATTGTCTCTTTTAAGAATAAAGTCACTAAATTATTCATCCAATAATTTTCTCTTTACAAATGCGGATTTAAATGAGATGCGAATTAAATGAGTGCAGACTCAGATGTTTACTGTACAGTTAATAAATAAGACTAACCGATGTTTTTGCAAAAATATTAAAAATAAACCAAGTCATATGCGTAGAATTTAAAACGTATTTAAATATTTATTAAATCATTTAATGCACTAATAAATTAAATATTTTAGTAAAAATAACGTATTGCTCTATTACTCTTTAGAAAATCATATAAACATTAAATTTTCCAATTAAAAAAACTTAATAATTTCTTAGAATCGTAATTTTAAAGATTTCAAAAGAATTATGATTTCCAGGCATGAAAAAAATATATGGTGAATGAAATTAATTTTTTTATCCAATATTGAGAGGGACTCGTCACAAAAAATAGTAATTACAATTAAGCATTACATATTCTTTTATTCCCAATTAAGAAAATAATAAACTGTTATTCAATTCGTCATTCTCAATAATATAAATTCAAATTTAAATGATAATGAAAAAAAACACAACCGAAATTCAATAAAGGAGAAGAAAGATGAAGTGAAAAAAAGAAGTAAAAGCTTTGAGTTAATTTAAGAATCATACTAAAGTTTCTCAAGTTAAGTTAAGGTTTCTCCACTTTTTGTGTTGAGTTTATAATGGATCAGGCTATTCCGATCAACGCCACAAATTGTTGAAAGGACTATCATTTTTTGACAAAGTATTCTTTGTCAAATTTTAACAAAATTCATGTGAGTGGTATGATTTAATGACTGCGATTCATTTAATGATTATGGTATTGCCACATTAACTTTGTTGACAAAATTTTTGTCAACAAAACATTTTCGTTATTGAAATCTTTTAAATTTTGGACATTTTTTGTTCATTTTTATATTTTCTTACCAATGAAATGACATTTAAAATTTTTATATATTTTGTAAAATATTTTGTAGGGTATATTAAAAAAATGTACATTACCCAATCAAGAAATATTTTAAAAAAATATTTTTCAAAAATTAATTATGAAAAGTATTGTAAATTGTATAATTTATAATTAATTGTCGGTAACATCCAAAAGAATATTTTCTGCATATCAATAAATATTTGCTTAAATCCGCATTTTCATCTTCAAAGTTTAATACAGACTGAATTGGGATGCTGACTTATGAAATTTTAAGAGTTATAATCATATTACAATATAGAAGATTAGAGGTCATATAATTACACTATGAAATATTATTAGCCTTAAGAATTTCGAAGGATTGTAAAAATATGACATGATATATGGTAGATATGAAAGATAGGTTACAAGATAAACTTGTTTCTCTCTCTCATATATATATATATATATATATATATATATATATATATATATATATATATATATATATATATATATATAACAACAAAAAATTATTGATTCAAAAAATTTTCAAATAGACGAGATGCGAACTTAAATGAGTGTGGACTTAAACGAATGTTTATTGTATTTCTAAAATTATTTAAAATAAATTAGATATAGAGTAGATTCAACATAATAATAATTTATTTTCAGTACAATAGAAAGTAAAACATTAGCCTTAATACAAAAATAAATTTTAGTTTTATTAATTTTATTAATGATTAAGATAACAAAACAAATGTTTAGTATTTAGCAATGGGTAGAAAAAATAATACTACTATGCAATTAATTTTATAATTTTTCAAACTTGACTCATATTTTAGATTCACTTAAGAGTTTTCACTAAAATTTAATTGCATATTAATACAATTTTTTTTCTTTGTTTGATAAATGTGACAATTATAAACAATCATACTTAATTATTTCAACTATTAGTAAAATTAAAAAAAGAATTAACAAAAATATTTTTTAAACTAAAATTATTATTTTTATTATGCTAAAAATAAAATATATTATATTAAACGGACTATTTACCTAAATATATATCATAATATTTATTCAGAAATAAAACTTTTAAAATATTTAAGCAAGTCCTTTTTAAAGAGACTTTTGGCCAATTTCCTACTAAATTAACAAAACTTCAATTTTTTATGAGAAGATAGAGTCAATTTTCATAATCACATTATTCCTTTAATTTTCATCATCAATTTCATTTCAAAACTTTCAATAGATTTTTGGTAATTAGGAGACTAAATAAAAGACATAAACATTGTTTACTTTTAAGTCCACGGGTGTAAGTAAAAATAGACTGCCTAACCAACTTTATTTTTATATTTGATTGAGACAAGAAGTTTTATAATTTTCAAACTATTTTTAATTCTTTAATATTTTAAACAATTTATTTGATTTTTTTCGATTTTATTTTTAGTATAATATTTTAATTATCATTAAATATAAAAATATTATGTATAAAAATGATGACCTGTGAAGTACCGAATTAATCTCAAATTCATTAATAATATCAAAGTTGGTGATTTATTTTGATGACTAACTTAGATAGGAACAATCATATTCTATTATGATAAAATTCAACTGACATGTGTATATTGAAATGCGTACGTTTTGTTGGTTTTGCATTTAAACGGGGTTTATATGTTCAAATTAAGTAATACTAATTATTACATGCAAACTATGTATTATTTGATGCCTTTTCTTAAAATGAATGATTTGGGTTATTTATTGTTAATATAAATTATTTGACAAAAATATTACAATAAACTATTATTAATTCTTACATTTCCAGAAGGCGAACTTTTAAGCTAATATATTGATAATTAATTCCAATCAATAATAAATAAAGATGGTAGAGTTGCAACAAGATAATATTTTTTTCTTTTTTGTACCTGTTCTAACATTGTCTGGCATGAAATTAAATGCGAAACAGTAAAAATATAGTAACTTAAAGAATTAAGATAACCTAAACAATTTAAATAACTTAAGAAAAGAAAATATAACTGGCCAATGTTGAAAGAAGCTAAATCAAGAAAAGAAACAGTGATTGTGGTCTACATGATTTCAATTCAAGGCAAGCCTAAATTATAGCCAAAAAAATCTTGTGTTGTGTTCACACAAAGATAGCAAGAAAATAGAAAGAAACAAAAGCCATTGAGAAGACCACTTTTCTTCTTGTTTTCTCTGCACTTGTCTTGCATGAGTTAAGTTTCTGCATGCAACAATCACCTGAGAAACAAAAAGGGTTGAATAAAAATCTGACAAAATAGGTAAAGAAGACAAAAGGGAAAATGGAGGAGGGAGCAATAGCTCACCCTCCTCTCCTGAAAACTCTCCCAAGAAAACACCAAAGTCGTCAGGAGGAGAGACGCCATTGTTCAACACTGTGAATTCCATGGAGAACACAGAGCTCCACCATGCTCCTGATAGTTTAGTTGACACAAACGCTGACTACACTAAAATGAGTTCCTTTGCAGATATTAGAACTGTCTTCTGTGTGGAATCCATAAAGCTTTGGGCAATTGCTGGCCCTATTGCTTTCAGCATACTGTGCAATTATGGTGTCAATTCCTTCACAAGCATCTTCGTTGGCCATCTTGGAGATTTGGAACTCTCTGCAGTCTCGATCTCTCTTTCTGTCATTTCAAATTTCTCCTTTGGTTTCTTGGTTAGCTTCTAACGTTTATAATCTCTTGGATTCTTTATCCGTGTTATTTTTAAGGTTAAATATGTTTTTAAGATCGAACTTTGACGTCAAATAGAATTTGACGTCAAATAGAATTTCGTATCTGTTTTAAACTTTGATACATTTTAGTCTCTAAACTTAAAAAATGAATAAATATAATCTTTTCAACCCAACTTTAAACTTGTTTGACACTTTTCAGCTTCCGTGTCAATTAAGAATGTCGTCTCAAAATAATTAATGTGATTAACTCAAAATAAAGATATTCATTCATCTTTAAAGTTTGAAGATGAAATGTAAGAAAGTTTCGATTTTGCGTCAAAGTTTTGGACAGTTACTGGCAACAAATTGTGTAGTTGTTTCTAACAAAATGCTACTTGCAGCTTGGTATGGCAAGTGCATTGGAGACTCTATGTGGACAAGCATTTGGTGCTGGGCAAGTAGAAATGCTAGGGGTTTACATGCAACGTTCATGGATAATCTTATTGGGTGGATGCATATGCCTCTTGCCAATTTACATCTACGCTGAGCCAATTCTTATACTCCTTGGGCAAGAACGTGATATTGCAGAGTTAGCTGGAGTATTCACCATTCAATCCATCCCTCAGATGTTTTCTCTGGCAATCAATTTCCCTACCCAAAAGTTCTTGCAGGCACAGACCAAAGTGGGGTTCCTTGCATGGCTGGGTTTTGTAGCCCTTATTTTACATGTCTTCATTCTGATTCTTTTCATGAAGGTGCTTGCTTGGGGCACTGGTGGTGCTGCTGCAGCCTATTGCACTACAGCTTGGATCATTGCTTTGGCTCAAGCTGCATATGTTATTGGTTGGTGCAAGGATGGGTGGAGAGGCTTCTCTTGGTTAGCCTTCAAGGATCTTTGGGCCTTTATCAAATTGTCTGTTGCTTCAGCCATCATGCTTTGCCTTGAGGTTTGGTATTTTATGATCTTGATTGTGCTCACTGGACACCTTGACAATCCAATTATTGCTGTTGGTTCTCTTTCTATATGGTAAGTTATATCCAAGTTCAAGTCTAGATTCTCTACTGATTTTTTTTTGTATTATTTTTTCGCTAAACATCAAGAATGCATTGATGTTAGGATATTAAAATTCTGGTTTTTTTCGAATATGTGCGACTCATGACCCAAAATTACAAAATAAGATTGGTTAAAGAAAAAATTATAGATCTGGGTCAAATTGTGTTGATCCAGACCGATTTCTAAATATAAGTCGTCACATATTTAAACAATTTTCATGCGAATTTTAAATAAGACAAAGTCGTTGTTGTATATCCCGACGACTTTTGTACGAAGATGAACATAAGTCGTTAGAGCTCATAATGACTTCCATTTAATAGTATTCATCAATGAATACAAAACAGAGAAACAACACAGACAAAATAAGCAGAGAATTCAAAAGATAAATTCAACGGAGAATCCAAATTTCATTTCTTCCACGATCCATAAATGATCCTTGAATTGAAACGTGTTATCTAAATAGAACAAACCCAGTCGTGGAACATATTGATAATGTTTTTTTTCTATAAGGTTGTTGTCTAAAATAGCCTTAGAGCTTGGTGTTTGATGCGTGTTCTGCTTTTCCTCTCTCAGCATGAATATAAATGGATGGGAAGGAATGTTGTTTATAGGGATCAATGCAGCAATTAGGTAAATTCTTCATCCATGGCTTTTTTCTTTTTTTTTCATGTTACTGTTAGGTGATTTTATACAACTTCAAATGAATGATTTCAATTTTCCTTTTCATTTTCTCAGTGTGAGGGTTTCAAATGAGCTCGGATTAGGGCGGCCAGTAGCAGCAAAATATTCAGTGATTGTAACAATTGTTGAGTCCCTCATCATTGGGTTGCTTTTCGCAGCCATTATTTTAATCACAAAAGACCATTTTGCTGTGATTTTCACTGCAAGTAAAGAAATGATTAAAGCAGTTTCTAAATTAGCAAACCTTCTTGGCATAACCATGATTCTGAACAGTGTTCAACCAGTTATATCAGGTAAGAGGATCCAAATAATTTGAATTCTACAACTTACTTTTAATTTATCAATTAAATCACTCTTAAATTATCATATCACATCATATCATTAAAACATATCATTAAAAAAAAATTAAAATAAATAATTAAAAAAGAATTGAAGTAATATGTTAAAAAGTGAGTAAAAATAATAATTCAAAATATTATCATCTATACAGTATTAGGGAAATCATGAAATGCTTCTACTATTGTTTCAGGTGTTGCTGTTGGAGGGGGTTGGCAGTATTTGGTAGCCTACATCAACCTGTTTTGTTATTATATCCTGGGACTCCCTCTTGGCTTCTTTTTTGGCTACAAGTTGGGTTATAGAGCGGAGGTAAATTATACACCATTTTCACTTTCTTAGGTTTTCAGGTGTATTACCGGAGAGAACAAACACTAATGAGATCTGAGTCCAACTAATATAAAATATTGACATCAGTCTCGATCCAAAACCTAATTTTTCATAACACACTCACATAAAAAACCACCCAATTTCATCATCAAATGAGGCAAAACATAGCAATTTTCTTATCGATCTCCCTTGATGACAACAAGAAGAAAATATCAATGAAACTCTCAGATTAGAATAATACAGATAACAACAACAGATCGTGTCGACACAAATAGTGTTTATCTGCTACAACAGAAAATTCGGTTTGTTACCTCTTGTCGAACTAAATTGACATGGAAAGTGTTGTTTCGCAGGGTATTTGGATTGGGATGATCTGCGGGACAGCTTTGCAAACATTCATTTTGTTGGTCATTGTCTATAGAACCAACTGGAACAAGGAGGTTAGAATAAGTGTTTTCTGGGCAACTATGAAACTAAAATTCATAACTTAATCGATTGACTAAGATGAACAAACACATTTTTATGTTTTTCGTTGCTAATTAAGCTAAAATTTCAGGTTGAGCAAGCATCAGAACGAATGCGGCAATGGACCGGACAAGAAATGGATAATACAACGTAAAATCAAAAAAAATTCAAACCCTTTGTTTATACTTTTATTATGTGATGTGACTAAGATGTTTGCATATGTAATCATGTTTCTGTTGGGTTTTAAATCTAGGGCTTCTCCAGGCGCGGCGAAGAGTTAGTCTCTCTCAAATCCAGTACCGGCTACATAGAGATGAAAGAATAGACTTTTCTTCTTTTCATGAAGATTTTATCAGTTACATAGTCACTGATCAACATGTCCAAGAAAAATGTAATCATTTGCAAATTTTGTTAAATATTTTTTATGTTCTTGTGTGATAAAGTACAGTTTTTGTATTTGTAAATATAGGTTTGTTTGATATCAGTTCTGTCATATCAATGATATAAATAAATAAATGTCAAACCTTTAATTGTTTCTTTATTTGCTTTTCAGTTTAGAGTTTTATCTTTTTCCTGAATCACTATTTATTCATTTATAATATCTAAAGTAAATTATACTCATCACTGAGAAAAGTGAGTTTAAAGTTACTATATAATTTATAATTCATTTTACTTAATTCTGATAAAATAGATATATGTAAATTCTACCTTCTCTTCTAAGCCAAAATGTTAATTGTTTTTCATTTGGTTAACAAAGTTTTTGATTGACATCTTGAAAATGAAAACTCGTTTGAAAACTAATGTGAAGAGATTTTGACTTTCTGTGTTTAAGAATTGTGTAACTAAATCTCTGGAAATAGATTACAAGTAACTCATTACATTTTTTTCATTCTTATTTCAGAATTCAAGGACAAGTTTGATAATTCAAGTAATTTATTACAATTTTTTCGAAAAAACTTGAAGAAAATCGACAGTTTTTGGAACAATCGGTTAGAGGGTTTGATAATGAATGAAAATATTTATAATTTTAAACCCAGAGTGTATTATGAACATGTACAAAATTTATAATTTGTTATGGTTGATTTTCCTAGTGATTGGTGTGTCATTGGCGATTTTAATGCAGTTCTTGACACTTCTGAATGCAGAGGACGTAATACGAACATATCTGAGGTTTAACATAAGCAGAAAAATGATTCCGTTTTCCTTATTCAACCTATTGAAAATAATATAAATCATAATCAAAATTTGGATCGAATACAAGCCGAAGATAATCAAAACTATATACAAATATCCTTTTCGACCGATATATTTTATTTCATTCATTACTAAAAAAATACAATTTAGACATCGATATTAGTCACCTAAATAATTTAGTCGCAGATTGTTATTGAAATAGTCACTGATTCATCGTAGTCGCAAATAGCCACCGATTTAGCAACTAAATAAATGTACAATAATATTCATTATTATAGCAACTTAAATACCCACCGAAAACTTTTAGTCTCGAAATATTATGTTTTAGCCACCAATTTAGTAACCAAAATAAATCTTATTTTGCAAAATATATTTAATATGGTAATTAGTCACCGAATATTTTCGGTCGCTAAACATTATTTAATATGTAATGTTTTAGCCATCGATCTAACGACCGAAATAAATTTTATTTTGTAAAATATATTTAATATGGTAATTAGTCACCGAATATTTTCGGACGCTAAAATATTATTTAATATCTTATATTTAGCTTCCAAAATAAATTTTATTTTTGTAAAATATATTTAACAGGGTAATTAGCCATCGAATATTTTTGATCGCTAAAACAATATTTAATATGTAATATTTTAGTCATCGATTTAGCGATCGAAAGAAATATTATTTTATAAAATATGTTAAATATATTAGTTAATCACCGAATATTTTTTGCTCACTAAAACGTTATCCAATATCTAATACTTTAGCCACCAAATAAAATATTATATTATAAAATATATTTAATATATTAAGTAGTCACTTAATATTTTCAATAGCTAAAATATTATTTATTTAATATAAGTTATAATTAATTAAATTATGTATTTTTACATTTTGTGGACACTTAAAGAAAAATAATATCCTATTTTAAAAAATACTCCACTACCATTAGAACCACTACCACCACCAACATTAGCACCATCACCATTACTACCACCACCACTATCACTACCACCACGACTACCACCTTCACCACCACATCCACATTTCTTTACATTTGAAATATCTAAATTAATTTTATAAAAGTTGGCTACGATAAAGAATTATCATGTGGTCAACAAAATCTTCAATGTTATACATCCAACTACATTGTTATTAAATTTATGTTTATTATAGATGTTATTATTCTCCAATAATACTTTAGATTATTCTTATCATATTTATTTGTCATAAGAAAAATATATTGAAATAAAAAAATATATTATTCTTATCATATTTATTTGTCATAATAAAAATATATTGAAATAAAAAATATAAATAAATAAAGAGAATCAATACATAATTAGATAATAGAACTAGAAAATAATGAAAGATAAATATAAATAGTTCAATAAAAAATAGTTATATATAATTGAAAATAAATATAAATAATCAAATAAATAAGACAAATGTGTAATTGGTAGGGATGACAAGGTGTGCGAAAAGGACGAGTTTCGTTATCCTATACTAAAAAAAATCATCTCATCTTCTTACCCAAATAAAATAGGGGTGAAATTTTTGTCACATCCTCGTCCCCACAGGATAACGATTATACATTGGTACTCATGTCCGTGTCTGTACCTGTATCCATATTTGTATATGTTTCTTTAGTGTTTGAGTATCAATTAATTATTGTTCACAAAATAATAAAAGTTCTTGCAAAGAACCTATAATATTATCAAATATTTAATATCAAAATGATGTATTTTCGTTTCTTCAATATCAAATATTTAGAAATAAATTATAATGGTATATATTTTAGAGTACAAAATAAAATTTTATGAGACCAAAATATTTATTAAATTTGCAAATTTAATGAAACAAAGTTGATAAAATTAAAAATTAAAAACATAAAATCCAATTTAAAAATATTTTAAATGTCTCTTTATTCCCATACTTTAAATTCTAATGAAATATTGTTCTTACGAGGTCGATTTATATCCTGTAAAGTCTCATAAGCAACTCCAAAGATCCGTAAACTCGTCTTCAAAGGGAACTCGTGAACTCGTCTCCTAGTCACGAACGAAAAAGGGAAAGGTGCCTGCAAAAGACACTTTGATGCCAAAGTCGGTTTGAGATATGCCTTTATACTAAGGTCATGGGCTTTACCTGGTTGGGCTTTGGTTTAGTTGACCTAATCACCTGTTAATCAGAATGAGTTTATTAACCTCAAATTTATCTTCTTTAAGTGGTGGTTATTCTAATTTGGCTAATCGTCGTGGTCCAAGTACATGTCATCCCACAGGACCGACATGTGCCCCCAGTTGTGTATGCTAAAGGGTTTTCTAGTCGTATAGTCTCACTAGCCCCTCAGGTTGTGTCCCCTAAGGGGCATCCCGTCAGCACAAAAATTATTTTTATACACCAATAAAAATTATAATATACCATTTGGATGAAATCACACAAAGAACAAAAATTAAACTAATAGTAATTGAAATTTAGCATAAGTCTATCATTTTTTAAACTTCAATATATGTTAGATGATGATAAATAAGATTCATGACAATAACATTAAATTATTATATTATAGTAAATGAGTTTTTTTATACAATTGCAGTGATAGAATTACATTTATGATGATGAGTTACAAAATAAAAATAATTATATAAAAAAGTATTTTACATATGATAAAAATAAACAACAAATAAAAATGTTAAAAAGAAGTCAAATGTGTGTCTTAAAGTTAATTTGATACACCACTGAATGACATCGCGCAAAGAAAAATAAATGTATTATTAAGGATATGATAAAAATAAGGTCAAATATATCTTTGGTCTCCATTTTCGTATCAAAATATCAATTTGGTCTCTATTTTTTTTATCTCAATTTGATCCCTGTTTTGGGAAATTTGATGCAATCAAGTCTTTTCCGTTAGTTGTGTAGTAACGGTGTTAAATTAGATGCCATGTGTCAGTTCCGGAATCTTTTTGAATTTTTTATTTTATTTTTTGAATTTTTTATTATTTTTAAAATAATAATAAAAACTTTGCCACGTGTCAAGCTGACATCGTGTCACGTGGCAGTGACAGTGCCACGTGTCACTTTTATGTCAAGTGTCATTTTCTCATTCTCAATTTGATCCCTGTATTTTAATTTTTGTCTCAATTTAGTTCTAATTTTTGAAAAAATAGTGCAATTTCGTCCCTCTCCAAATTAAAACAAAAATTAATTTTCATATAAATTTTATACAAATATTTATTTTAAATTTGACTTTTTTATTCAAATTGATTTTCTTATTATATATTTTCAACAAAACTAAGTTTATTTAAATTTGTTTCACATTCAATTTTACTTCAAATTATTTTCAAATTTTAAATTTATTTGTTTTTCATTGTTACATAAACTAGTTACTTTTTTTAAAATTTATATAATTGTTATGTTTACACCAACTAAAACATTTGTATAGAAATTATTGAATTTTACACATTTTAAAAATATGTAATTATTTAAAATATAAATTCAAATAAAAATAATATTAAAGTATGATGTAATAAAAATATCAATATAATTTATGATTTTTTTTTTGTTATTAGCATTATTTTCTATCAACAACTTTAAAACAATTTTAAATAAAGTTCAATGTAAAATATAAATTTAAATAAACTTAATCTTGTTCAAAATATTTACTTCAAATATCAATTTTGATAGAAATATTTGTGTACATTTGTATGAAAATTAAATTTAGTTTCAATTTGGAAAAGGGCAAAATTGCTCAATTTTTACAAAAATTGAGAGTAAATTGAGATAAAAATTAAAATATTGGGACCAAATTGAGAATAGGAAAATGACACCTGACATAATAGTAGCATGTGGCACTGTCACTGCCACGTGGCATTATGTCAGATTGACATGTGGTAAATTTTTATTTTTTTTTAATTTAAAAAAAATAAAAAAAAATCCAAGAACTAACACATGACATCCCATTTAACGTCGTTACTACATCATTAACAAAAGGACTTGATTGCATCAAATTTTTCAAAATAGGGACCAAATTGAGATAAAAAAAAATAGAGGGTCCAAATTGATATTTTGCTACGAAAATGGGGACCAAATGTATAATTTAAAGTAAAGATAAAAAATACCTTAAAGATCTAAGAAAACTTTTCAAAAATCAAACTAATTGAACCACTTAGAGGTAATAAAAATTGTTTTAGCAAAAACAAAAATAGATTTTCGAAAGAAAAAATTATTAAGAATAAGAGAACAAAGAAGATGAATATTTTATATTATCTAATAAATGAAGAGTTTATGTTATTGAAGACTTAAATTTTGAGAATTAAGCATTGTCATTTGAAATAAATAAAAATATTAAAAAGGAATAAAATATTCAAATATAAGATATAAAAACTATCTAATTTATATACATCATTCATTTGAACACGAATGCACAAAGGTTTTAATAAGAGAGAAAATATCTTACACATGTGAATTAATTTTAGGGTAAGCCAACCAATTAGAAAAGAGAAAAAATAGAAGTGAGGCTAAAAGAAAAATAAAGATTACAAAACTAACACCTAAGAATAACATATATATATATATATTAATATTAGATTATCCAATAAACTATGAATATTTTAGTAGTTTGAGATGGATACGTAAATGAGATGAGAGTAATGATGAATATTAGGGTGGGGACGGGATAGGATACGTAGATATCCACTATTAAAAAAACTTAATATTTCTTGTCAATTTTTTTTTTGAATTTTTTAAAAATACTTATAAATTTCGTTATGAAAAAAAATTGTAGGAAATTGCTGTCAATTCTTTTGTAAAATGTTTTGTATAATAAATTTTATAGGAAATACTTACGAATTTTATAATTTTGTAGAAAATAATTACTCATAGAGAAATTATCTGCCAATTAATACTCTTAGAAAAAATAGTAGAAAAAAAGTATTTTCTTGCAAATTTTTTTAAAAAATTTACAAGAAAAATCTCATGTAATATGAAAAATTTTAGTAGTGATTCATCCTTATTCTCATATCTAATTGAAAAAATTGACTATTATTCATATATATACCTAATCAATACAAGATTTTTCGTTAAAACGGAACTAAGTTGGAACAATAGACAAATTTATTTACCATATATTAATAAATAGAATGAGGTTCAACACATGTCTCATTAAATTATTACAATTATAAAATAAAATAAAAAGGATAATTAATGTTTTTTCCATACCTTAATAAAGAGTTAACGAAGAAAAAATATATTCTAAATTTTTTTTCTCTTACTTCTTCACCATTATTTCTCTTTCTTCTTTTTCTTTTTCTTTTCCATTGTGGTCTATTTCTTTCTTTCCTCTTCCTCATCTCTTATTCTCTCTCTTCTTTCTCACCTTCTCGTAATTCTCCCACATGCGGGCATTAAATTTTTATTTAAATTTATTTTATTGTAAGCATTAATTGTTTGCAAACATATCTTTTAACCTATGATGCATGGATACGATACGTGTATTGGATACGATACATGTATTGAATACGACACGTATTACATATGATGATATATTTATTTTGAAAATAATAGGATACGATATATGATAGATATATGAGATACATGATATATAAATATTGAAAAGTATACAATAATTCTTAAAAACTTATATGATTGTTAGCAGCTAATGTTAGTGAGCAATTTAGAAACCAATTATTTTGGTAGTCAAAACATTGATAGCTAATGTTAGTAACTAATTTAGAAACCAATTCATAATAAAAACTATTTTAATTAACAATTTAGAGATCAATTATAATTGTTTAGAACTATTTTAGTTGTCAATAATTTTTAGTTTTTAAATTGGTACCTCAGTTGATCACTATATAATGATTCAGTATTTGTTGTCACTAAACTTAGTCATTATTCAAAAATTTTCTTTTAGTGTACGACGACTTTATAAATTAGATATTTCATTAATAAGTATCGATAAAGTATCGAATACGAATACGTGTCGGATATAGATACGTAACCCAAGTGGAAGTATCAGTGCATCATAGCTTTTAACTAATGCTTATATGTTCGATATAGATACGTTACATTAAAAAAAAAAACTAATAATTTGATTTTAGTGAATTTTTTAATTAAAATTAGTCCATTTTTTGAAATTTTTATCTAATTTAGTTTTTCAACTTTAAAATTACATAGATTTAATCATTTTAACTAAATTTTGTTAAGTTTATTTAACATTTCAAACGTGATTTACGATAATATTTGAATTGTTTATATTGTTTGATACATTATCGCTTCAATATTAATTGAGAAACGCGTATAAAACATAAAGTAAACTTAACAAAATTTAGTTAAAAAAAATAAATTTAATAAATTCACGAATTTCTAAAGATGAGTGACTAAATTGGTCTAAAATTTTGAAAAAAAAAAACTTATTTCAATTTTAATGAAAAATTAAAAGATCAAAAATATATTTAACCTTATAAATAAATAAATAAATATAATATTTAAATTAAGCAAAAATAATATATTATATTCAAAATATATTTTGTTATAAATTTTAAGACGTTACGTCATGAAAATAATTACTAAGTATACTAAAGTCACAAATAAAATAATTTCATCTAATTATAGTTTTCTTTCTACATCCTCGGGACATCTTTTTGTGTTCTCCTAATATATAAAATGACTAAAATGCGTATTTTGGTCCTTATTTTTATGGTTTTGATTACTTTTTTCTTCTATTTTTTTTACTCTATTGACTTATTATATTTTAAAAATAGAGTCAATGGTGTATTTGTCGTTCAATTCGTGTTAATATTGTTTGGAAGGTGATCACGTGTTAGTTCAAACTCTTTTTTCTCTAAAAAATAAATAAAAAATAATATTCTACATGGTAAAAATAAACAACAAATAAAAATATTAAAAAAATTATCAAATGAGTGTCTTAAAAACAATTATAGAAACTATCGAATGAAATCGCACAAAGAAAAACAAATATATAATTAAGGGTATGATAAGATGAAAAATACCTTAGAGATTTAAGAAAACTTTTCAAATATCAGCATAATCAATGGTTGAGAAATAACGAAATTTTTTTTAGCAAAACAAAAGAGTTTTTCAAATGAAACAAAAATTATTAATAATAGAGTAAAAAAGATAAATTTTTTATATTACCTCGGAAATAAAAGTTTTATGTCATTAGAAAAGAATAAAAATATTCAAATGTGAGACATCAAAAAAATATTTAATTGATATACATCAATTGAACATAATTGCATAAATGTTATGATATGATGAATTTTTTTTGGAGATGCGAATGAATTTCATGAAAAAACAAATAATGAGAAGAAATAAAAAATAATTATATATATATATATATATATATATATATATATATAAGGTTACTTGATTGATTATGAATATTTTAGTAATGTAATTAGGACAGAGATATGGCGGAGACGAGTATTATGACGGGAACGAATATGTACATCCCAATACCTAATGGAAAAAGCCGGTGAATCCTCATATCCATACCCAGGAAAATCGCTGTCAAAACGGAAACATATTCAAACAACATCTATATAAACGAGTTTATTTGTTATCCCTAACTTCATAATTCAGTTACACTTGAAAAGAACTCACATTTGATAAAAATAATTAAAGTGTAAATAATCTTTAAGATTGTTACAATTTAAGGATACAAACCACAAACACTCCATTTAAAAATATAGAGAAACAAATAAATCACACTTAAATATTAGGATCAAAATATTAAGTCTATTTCAATATATATATATATATATATATATATATATATATATATATATATATATATATATAATATAATATAATATAACATTTTAAAAATTATATAGAATGAATAAAAATTATATAATATTTGAAAAATATTATTTTAATCAGAATATATTTTAAATGATGTAATTTTGAATAGATATATTTTGAATTATATAATTTAGAGTTATGAAATTTTGTTCTGCATAATATAAAATATTGTTTTAAACTATCTAATTTAAAATTATATTTTAAACAAAATAATCATATTTTGAATTACATTATCTAGAATACATAATTTGGATATATTATTATAAGAACATCTTCATTACTTTACATATATGAAGATGAGAAAATAACTAAGATGAATAAGAAAAACTCTTATTCAATTAGGTATTGGATAACCAAATGATTTTGTAGGATATGGTTCTGTCCAATAATAAATATGGCATCACGAATATTTGAATCTATAAAAACATTTGTGTAAATCCTCATTGGAATTTTAAAATTTTATTTAATTTGGCAAAGGTATTTTGGCATAGATCGCATGTATTCTCTAATAGAAGCAAAACTTTAACCTTTTTTTAAATTTATTGACTTACCAATTACTAGAATGACAAATATAATTTCCTAAATGTATTTTTGTTTTAAATACATTATTTATAATGCATTTTGAATTCTTTCACTAATTGACGTTTTTTTATAAATAAACAAGTATTGTTAAAATAATTAATGTTTTTAAAGTAAGAATTTTTTTTTAAAATAAGTCAAACTATCAAATTAATGAATAATTGGTAGTTTAAATGAATTTTCAATTATATCCATAATTAATGATTTTAAATTTTAAAATAAATAAAAGTACTGTTAAAATAATAAATGTTTGCTTTGAGTATGGAACAAGTGGCAAATACAAACTGAATAAAGTCACAAATAAATTATGTGTTTGAGTTCATTTTTAAAGAAAAAAAAGTATACGTTTACTATCAATTGTAAGTTTTAATTTTAAATTAAATATTTAATTTAATTATTAATTATAATTTAAGTCATGATAAATGTGGTCATTCTTAATTAAATTTTTATTAATTGTTTTTGGTTTATTGAGTAATAAGTATTAATTTTTTTATAAGTTTATATGATTGTTATTTTGTCTTGTTAGCTTATTTATTTGTTTTAATGTATTTAAAAAGTTTAATTACTCTTTTGATCATTTTTTTTGTTCAAAAGTGTCAGATTGGTCCTCCACTATTTTTTAAGTCTCAATTTGTTTTTTATTTTTTGAAAATTGATGCTGTGACACCCCGACTATTATACTAAATAATTATTATCTGATAAAAAGATACGGAATTAATTTTTTTTCCATAAGATTATCCTTGAGAGAACATTAATAATAACATAACTTCATATTCATATATATAGTATACATCTCTATAATTGTTCATGAAATGTTACAAAAATATGTATTTGTAAAATATTAA
>Ga0209589_1007636_pt1 | contig 17272 bp, 8 predicted proteins | sample CowpeawhiteBW_FD_187525 | JGI IMG/M metagenome (GOLD analysis project Ga0209589, IMG submission 187525) | Root nodule microbial communities of legume samples collected from California USA - Cow pea white BW (SPAdes) (version 2) | ecosystem: Host-associated > Plants > Roots > Nodule | place: USA...
ATATATATATATATATATATATTGTTTATTTTAATTTTTTTTATATATTTGATTCTAAACTTTAAAAATAAATTTTTTAACTCTTATGCTATATTTTGTTGTATTGTTAACATATTTTATGTTACTATTTAAGTTATCTACGTAATTTAACATATATCCACTTCAATATTAACTAGAAAATATATTTGACACGTTTAAAAGATTTAACGTAACTGGATTTAAGAGATTATATTCATTCATTTTATATATTTGAAGATTAAAATGTATTAAAATTTTGGATAGAGATAAATTCTAATTTCGTGTCAAAATTCAAGACTAACAATGTATTTAACCTTTCTTTCTTCTTCTATCTTCTTTAAGGGTATTAAAACGGATCAATCCAACTCATTTTGATCCAGTCCAATTTTATCAAAACGAGTCATGTTAAACTGCCTAGCAAAAATAGATTGGACCATTCAACCCTGCCCACAAACAGACGAGTTGGCAGATCGGGTTATTGCAAACAAATTGACCTACCATGTATGTCTTTTTGACACCTCTAATTTTACCTTTTTGAATTGTATAAAAATCACTTTTTTGTACTTTAAATCTGATGATTAAAAATGACTTTTAAATTATGGGGTTCAAAAATTATTTTTTAAAAAAGAATTTTCAAATTGCATGATTTGAAAATTAAAAATAAAAATATCTTTCTGATTGTTTAATTTAAAAGTCAAATAACATTCATATTATGTAATTCAAATTTTATTTTCTAAACAAATAATTTTTAAATTATACCATTTAAAAGTTATTTTTGACTTTTCTAGTATAATTTGAAAATTTTTAGATCGTACAATCTCAAAAGTAAAAAAGGAAAAAAACTTTAAATACAAAATTGGAAAAAAGACATTTATAGAGATGCAGAAAGAAAGATAGATTACGATGAAGCCCATTTGGCCCATGATCATTTAGGTCATATCTTTAAATAAAGATGTGATATTATTCGTATTATAACTTTGTTTTTGACAGATATTCTTTTTACATACAAAAAAGAAAAATTATGTTTGGATTCCAAACTATTGAAGTCATAAGTTTCTTTTATTCATATATTTTCTTTTGAATTTTTTTATCCCCTGTAATTTACATTTACATAGTTGCCCATAGTTAACTATTGAACATATATTTATCTATCGATCTTAAAGTATTTTCATCTTACAGGTTGCTTTTCTTTACAAAATTTTTGTATACAGCTCAAATTATTATGAAAAAAAGACACCTGAAAATAATTCATTCTACATATCTATAATTATTCGCCCAGATAATTCCTTTTTTTTTTAAATTCACATTTTAGTTTCCAATATACCATTTAATTTTTGTAAAACCACCTTGTACTTCTTTTGTTTTATTCATTTTCAAATATTTCCCAAAACTTTATCTCTCACTCCTGCAGTTTTTTTTATAATTTCCATATTCTATATTCTCTCTCACATCGATTTGTTCTGACTTCAAGTTCCTTCTAGATTTACTTTAAATATCTGAAATAATTTTTCAAACTTAAACAAAAGAACATAAATATGTTATATTAAAAAATATTATATAAAACTAATACATAAAATAATAAAAATTATTACAACAATTAAATTAACTCCATAAAATAAAATAATATATAATAAAAATCATATGTGTTTCTAGTACAAATGATTTCATCTAATACGGTAAACTAATTAAAAAAATAAAGAAAAAATATAAGCTTTTGATCTAAATATCTTCAGTCAAAATTAATTTTAGCTTTACAACAACTAAAATTGTCAAATGTTGTTTACGGTTGAAACAACGCGTGGGTCTCTGTTTTTTCGCGGCACCTCTCATTGGTTTCTTATTTTTCAACGAAACGAACACAATTCTAAGTCTCTTGCATTCTGTTTCACCCATTCCCTGTTCCTCTTTTCTGCGCAAACCCATTGCCACATTTGGGTTTGTGTACAATTTACCATACCTCAATAACCTTCTTCACCTGAAAATTCAGGTACCCTTCTCACAGTTTTTCAGCTTTCACATAGCCAAAAGGTTTCCTGATTTCTGCATGATGGGTTTCTTTGACTGCATTTGTTTTACTTTGTGTTTCTATTTCTGAAGCATGTGCATTTTGATTCATGAAAACCACGGAATTTCATCATAGTGTGGTGTGCTATTGATTGTTACCTTCTTCAGCAAGTAAACCAGTGATTTTAGAAGTTTAGGAGATGTTATGTTTTAGTATCTTTCTGGTTTTTGACACTGTTTTATGAAACCATTTTACATTATCCAACAATCAATTCCTCATCCAAAATCTGTTAGAGTTTTGAAAGTTATTTCCAAATAAGGGTTTTAATAAGCTAAATATAGAAATAGCTACAAGATACTTCATCAATTTTTTGTCTTTTATGCATATCTTGTTCAACATCTCCCTCAATTCCACCTTCTGCTCTATGTCCGTTGCCTAAGCAACATTGAGAAATATTTTAAAAACCACAAGTAGATTTTGCAAATAGAATTCAAGCATACCCTTGTATATATACTTGTATATATGCACGAGTTCATTGTAGATTTTTCTATTTAGTTCCTAAACTTTGATGTAAAATAGAAATTCATCTTTATTGGAAACTTTGGTATATTTTGATATCAAACTTTAAAAGTTAATTGATATAATACTTTTAATCCAATTATATTAAATTTTTTTGATATGTTGAACATTTTCGCAAACAAACATTGAAACAAAAACTTGTCAAATACAGTAAATAACTAAAATATTAGTGTAAAATGTGTTTGACATTTTCAAAAAATATAAAGAAATTGAGTTAAAAAAATTATGTATGTTATTTTTCAAGTTTAAGAACCAAAACGTATTAAAATTTCAAATATTAACAAATTCTAATTTTTGGTTAAAGTTAAAAGATTAAAATCATACTTAATCTTTAACTCTTTGACATTTGAACCTTAGTTGTTGAAAGCATTTTCTTTGTTGTGGTTATCATGGGCTATGTGGGTATGCACCAAAATGTTAATTTGGCTAGTTTTTTTGTTGCGAAATCTGAATGTTTATGCTTCTGTCTATCTTTAGTAAGTATCTATTTGTGGTTCAGATTTCTTACATCATTCAGATTTAGTAAACCAATCTTTGTGGTTTCCAAAGTGCCTTCCATGTAATAGTGTAAAAATCTTGTGGCTAGTGTATCAAAATTAAACTCAATGTTAATTACTTTACTTTTTTTCTGTTTTTGTGGTATTGGGTTTGTGGTAGAAGTGAAAAATGTTTGGGTTTATGAGGGCAGCGCCAGCGCCAGCACCAGCACCAGCTGAGGCAGAAAAGGAAACAACCCTTACTGCAGAAAAAAGAACTGTTTCAGAACCAGTAGCAGTTCAAAAAAAAAAGGGAAACCCTTTCGATGAAGATGATGATGATTGGGTGAAGAAGCCTCCCTCCAATGTCTCAAAAGACAAAGACAGGTACAAGAATGGTTTCCGTGACTCTGGGGGGCTAGAGAACCAAAGTGTTCAGGAGCTGGAAAACTATGCAATGCACAAGTCTAAGGAGACAACAGACAGTGTCAACAATTGTTTAAGGATTGCTGAGGACATCAGAGATGAAGCCACAAGGACCCTTGACATGTTGAACGAGCAGGGTGAGCAGATAGCCAGGACCCACAACATGGTTGTTGATACTGAGAAGGATTTGAGTAGGGTATGATAAATCAGCTTTCATTTCTAATAGTAGAAAAAAACAAAAAGGAAATGTAGAAGAAAATGAAAGCAATGATTTAGTTTTTGCTTCTAACTCTGGTATTTATAGTTCCAAAACCTTAAATTGTGATCATCAGGGTGAAAAACTCTTGAACAATCTTGGGGGCATGTTCTCCAAACCTTGGAAGCCAAAGAAGACCAAGGCTATCCAAGGCCCTGTAACCACACCAGGTTTTTTCTCCTCATCCTTCACTTCCACAACTCAAAAATTTTGGTTTTTTTCTTCCATAACTATAATGGAATGTGGTGTATGAACAGATAAGCCTTCCAAAAAGGATGTAACCAATAAGGAAGACAGGGAGAAGTTGGGTTTAGCTCCTTTGCCTAAGGGACGCTCAGCCCCTACCACACCTCCTAATGAATCTTCCACTACCTATGATAAATTGGATGTATGTGTTTTGCTTTGTTTTGTTATGTTATGTTATGCCTATTAAGTATTGGTTTTTCTGGAGTAACATTTTTCATTGTATTATCTCATGATGTTACTGAAACAGTATGAGAAAGCTAAACAAGACGATGCACTCTCGGATCTAAGTGACATCTTGGGTGATTTGAAGGGTATGGCAGTTAACATGGGAACTGAACTTGACAGGTAAATTGTGTGCCATTCTTTGATAACTATTCTTATTCTTTATTGTTTTGGGATTCACCATGTTCTGCTTATGGAATGGAGCAACTGATAATATTAACCATTGAACAATAAATGAACAAAATATTAAGGGAACCGGATTCAATGTGGTATATTTAGTTTATCTCTGATAAAGGATCTTTAGCGAACCTTAAGAAAATTGTTAAATTTGTGAATGTGCGAAAATTTAACTATAGTTGAAAATGACATGTTTGTGAATAGTTGTGTAATATGAGAGAACTATTTGATTCAGTGATAGTGAATGTACTGTGATAACTGCAGGCAAAACAAAGCTCTGGATAATCTTAGTGACGATGTTGATGAGCTTAACAATAGAGTCAAAGGAGCGAACCAGCGTGCACGCAAATTATTAGCGTGAAGTGACAGATGATAGCCTCAAATTGTTCCTGAGTTGAAGTTATTCATTTATTGTTTATTATCCAATTTTTTCAAATTTTTCCACATCAGTGTGTTACTGAAAGCATTTGCCAAATGATAGAGATTTTGTTCCTGTTTGGAATTGTTGTTTTTTACTTTCCAACAACAGCAAAAAGTTGGCGTATATAAAAATGAAGTATGATCTAGTTTGGGTGAATTATCTTAACGCATTAGTTCAACTCAAAAAACATGTTAAGAACATTTATTTTTGCATAGACAATCATGTCTGAGTAGTTTATATGTCATACAGTGGTATATTGTCCAACAAACACTAACAAGAATAATACAAAAAAGAGGGCCTTAGCATTTGCAGGTGAGAAGCTAAGTGTCTTATTTTTGTTTTTTTCTAAAATTGAATCGAGCGTTATCTTATCCACAATGAGAAATCAAGGGATTGTTAGCTCATAAAAATGTTTTCAATTTTTAGTTTGAGTTATAAAACTTTACTTTATTGTTTGCTTTGAAAAACTATGTAAGCTGAAAACGAATAAATAATATAAAGAAAAGTAAAAGCTATTTTGTATTGCTTTTTATACAAAGTTTTGAAAATAATATGTTAAATGATATTTCTATCGTTGAAAATAAATATAGTTTATCAAGCCAAGGATATTAAATGATGTTAACTCTTCTATTTAGGGGTGAAAAAGGAATCAGAGAGGATGGGTTTTATTATCTTATATTCATCGGCAAAGTAAAAAAATCATCCTCATCTTTGTACTCAATTGTTATAAAAATCTTGTCTCATCTTCATCACCATCAGATGACTGGTATATCCGTACCTGTGTTTATACTCGTTTTCTTATCGTTTTAATATCAATTAACTATTTTTTATAAAAGAATAAAAATCATATCAAAGAAAATATAATATTGTCAAATATTCAATATAAAAAAGACAAATTCTCATATCTTCGGTGTCAAATATTTGGAAAGAAATTATAAGAGTATAAATTTTGTAACCAGAATAACAAAAACAGTTAAGAATTATATGAAATATTTCGCAATTACACAAACAAAATTTCATGACAATCAAAATTTCTATAAATTTTGCAAAGATAAATGAAACAAATTTGATAAAATTAAAAAATAGATTTAAAAAATTATAAAAAGAAAAAAATATTTAAGTTTTAAAATATTTCAAATGTCTTTTTACTGATCTCTTTTCTTATACACCGATAAAGATTATATTGAACGAATCACTCAAAAGAAAAATATTAAACTAATAATAATTTAAATTTAGATATAAATATTTCATATTTTTTAACTTCAATCTATGATGAATAATATAAATAAGATTTATGAAAATAACATTAAATTATTATATTATAATAAATAAATATTTTTATGCAATTAATGTTGTAAAACTACACTTATGAGGATGAATTAGAAAATAAATTTTTTTTTTTACCAGACTTGGATTTCGTATTTGCAAAACGCACGTGACAAGATCTTGCGAATAGCTTCGACAACAGCAAAAGATTCTCTAAGAGCTAAGGATCTTTGTACTTCCTTCCTACTTGAGCTCTTTATATATTTATATAGAGTTAGTGAGACTTGAATGGTGGTTGTGTTGAAGCATATGAGAAGTAATTGCAAATAACCATCTCATAAGTAAGAGACCACCACGACTATATGACTTAGAATGCTAATAATGGATAAAACTGCTAAGATTTAACGGTGCATTAAAGTCTCTTTATGAGTCAGATACGTACAAAAAACAATTACATAAAAAATCATCAAAAAAAATAATAATCTACATAATAAAAAAAACAAATAAAAATATTAAAAATAAATAAAAATAATCAAATAATTTGATAGACCATTAAATAAAATCGCCCAAAAAATAAATGTATAGTTAAGAGTATATTAAGATGAAAAATACTTTCGAGATATAAGAAAGTTTTCCGAATGATAATATAATATAAAAGGATATCAAAAAGAGACTTTGATCCCGTGTAAACATGAAAGTTAATGATTAACATTGAAACTCAAACTAAGTGAATTGTAAGTTAAAAGTGACAATTCTCGGAAATTATAAAGTCTAAAACATAAAATCTCATATGGTTGAATTTTTTGTTTCCAAAAGTTGTCATACAACCATAATCATTAATCGAAGTTAAAATAGTGATTGCATTCTTAGCACAGGAACATGAGAGCAATCACATACATATGCTTATGAAGACAATACAATGATTTCAATTTAATCCACAAATCTTAATTTAGTAAAGGTGAAGTGAAATATTTATAATTTGAACTGAGCTTGTGGAAAAGAAAAAAGCTGTTCAAATTTAACACATTTATTTAAACAATTTTAATTGAAAGCTTAAACTTTATATGTTAAAAAACATACAAACTTAAGTTTGACTTACTTCACTTTTTTTATAACTTAATTAATTTTTATTTTATAATTTCTTCTTTGTTTTTGTTCAATTTCTTAAGTTTAGTAGATGATAATATGAAAATACGTGTTCAACATGTGATATATAAAATTAATGAATTCTATATTTAAAAAAAAAACTTGGAACTAAATTTACCAGTCTTAACTAAGAATGACAAGAATACGGATATGGATATAATACCCGCATTAACTGGGTATAGGTATGGATATAGATATAATATCCAATTTTTTTAACTAGGTATGGGGATGAAGATGGATATAAGTACATATCTGCCTCATCATCATCCACATATTTGTCCCAATACCTATCTCCATCCCTATTTAAATTACTAAATGAGCCACAATTTATTATATAACCTAAAGAACTTATATATATATATATATATATATATATATATATATATATATATATATATATATATATATATATATATATATATATATATATATATATATATATACACATATATATATATATACACACACACACAATGAGAAAAATGTTCTTAGAAAAGTTTTTATGATAATTGATTATCAATGTGCTAGTTGTAACTTAATGTTTCATATTCTTAACCTAATTTCGAAATATGATTCTATAAATATAGTAGTAGGTTTTCATTTGGAAAACACATACTTGAGAACTCTATGTGAGAAGGCTTTGAAAAACCTAGTGTGGGTAGAGCGATAACTTTCACTAAGTGGATCTTGAGTAATTGAGTGTTGCTATAGTTGCTAGGAGAAGTCGATCATCCTTTGTGTGATTCAAAGGAGGTGTTCATTCCTTGTGTGATTCAAGGAAGGTGTCTTCATCTCCTATGGCTTCAAGAGATGTGTTTTCTAAACTCTAAGCTTTCTTATCTGTAATTGAATTTGAGGTTTATTTTAGTGATTGAGTTAATCTCCCTTTTGAGAGATTAACAACTGAATGTAAGGCCTTTTAATTCAAACCAATATAAATACTTTATGCAAATTTCTCTTCCCTACTCTCTTTATTTTATTATGGATATTAAAATAAAGGAAAGTTTTTTAATTAAATGTTGATATTAAAGGAGAAAATTTTTAAAAGCATAATTTTTATTAAGAACCCAATTCACCCTCCCTCTTGTTTTTTTTTTGTGCACACGTGAATCATTTGTTGCGCGATTTCTAACAGTATCATGTGAACCTTCTGTCAAAGTTCTAGCCAGATCCAATAGTAAACGAAGTAGGAATCGTAATTTTACTAAGACGGTTCAATGAATATGCCAAATAATTTTTTCTTTTTTTCTCTTTTCCAAAGGTTGCAAAAATAACATTATCTCTTTACCTAAAAGACCCCTTTCAACTTAGGTTAAGTAGTGAGACAAAATGTTTTTGACTAGGTTATACTTTTTAGACACATAGGAGTCCAACCAAACACCTCTCCCCCTCACAACTATGTTGGGGTGACTACCAATCTGACAATCTCACAACAATCTTCAAACTTCGACCTCAACAATGTCTTAGTCATCATATCAACACCATTGTTATGAGTATGAACTTTATCCAACTCCAACAACTTAGCATCCAACGCATTACATATCCAATGATACCTCGCATCAATATTTTTGGACCTAGAATGAAAAGTTTTATTCTTACCAAGATGGATAACACTTTGACTATCCACAAATAATGGATAGTTGTTCTGCACAAAACCAAGATCTTACAAGAATTTCTTCAATCATAGCAACTCCTTGCATGCTCCTGTAATGACAATGAGTTGTGCCTCCATAGTAGACAATGCTACACACCTTCGTAGTCTTGATTGCCAAGCCATAACTCCCCCTACAAACTTAATCAAATAGCCCAAAGTAGACTTTCTATAATCAATGCCTCTTATCACTAGTACCAATGCTCTTTATTTGAAGGACTCTATTTAACATTCAATCTATAATGAGTAGCAGCCTTAGCCTTAGCATTTTCCATCTAAAATATTTAGGACACCTTCTTGATATAGTGCTCTTGTGATAGCAAAATCTTTTTTCTCTTTTATCACGTGAGATACTTATGCCAAGAATCCTTTTAGTAGCTCACAACTCTTTCATGGCAAAAGATTCACCAAATGTCTTTTTTAACTTGTAAATTTTGGAAATATATTTTTCCAACAATAAGTATGTCATCAACATACAACAGTAGGATGATAAAGTCATCTTTAGAGAACTTTCTAACAAAGACACAATGATTAAAAGTAGTCATTTGTGATCTTGATCATACAAAAATGACTCAAACTTATTGTATCACTACCTTGGAGCCTGCATCAAATTGTATAGTGCATCAAGAAAGGGGTTATCTAGACAAAATCAACCTTTGTCCGAGCCTTCTCAAGATTGACCAGAGTTGACTTGTCTTGAACTTCGACAAGGATTGACTTGTCTCGACCTTTGGTCGGGGTCAACTTGTCTTGAGCTTTGTATAGGCCGACTCGGCTCGACCTTTTACCCATGTCAACTTGGATCGCCCATTCGACTTGAGTCGACTGTGCTCAACCTTTTACACAAACCAACATTGCTTAACTTTTGACCCAAATGAATTGGGTCAACTTTCAACTCTAGTCCATTCAACTCGATCATTGGCCTGGGCCTACTTGACTCGAACTTCAAGTGTGGCAACTTTTTCAAAACTTCACCAGGATCGACTCATGTCAACCTTCAACCAAGGTTGACTTATCTTAAACTTTGGTTAGGGTTAACTCAACCTTCGATCGGACCGACTCAACTAGACAATCTGTTGGACTCGATTTTGCTTAGCCTAAGGCTCAACCTTTAACCTGGGCTTACTTGGCTTGACCTTCAATTTGCACTGATTCTTCTTGAACTTTGGTTCGTGCTAACTCTTCTTGACCTTTGTCCCAGTCTGACTCATATCGATCATCAACTCATCTTGATCTTCGGTCAAGACCAACTTGTCTTGATCTTCGATCAGGGCCAACTCTTCTTTTTTAATATGACGAAATGTGTTTTTGGTCCCTTATGTTTCAATGAAAATTAGAATTAGTCCATCTTTGAAACTTTAGTCTAATTTAATCCCCTAACTTTAGAAATGTGTGAATTTAGTCATTTTAACCAAGTTTTGTAAGTTTATACCATTTGACACATTTCCACTTCAATGTTAGTTAAGAAACTATCATGAAACGCGTTTGAAACGTCAAATAAACTTAACAAAATTTGGTTAAAAGGACTAAATTAACATATTTTTAAAGTTGAGAAACTAAATTGGAATAAAGTTAAGGAACCAAAAATATATTTATTCCTACTTTTATTACTGTTTATTTTTTCGTATAAGAATGTTTAACTTTCAATTTCAAGTGTTCAATATCATAAACCTTTCAATTATTAGGTAATATAAAAACTTATCTTCTTATTTTTTTTATACTTTTGAGGATATTTGAAATTATTTTATTTTATTATTTGAAATACCTTCCAAAATTTTCTATTTACTTTATCGAAAAAAGTTGATTTAGTGTAAAGAATTTTAAAATTTTCAAATAAATGAATTACCCTTCTAAATTGTCTCATCCAAATACAACATTATTCCTTTTTACTCTTAATTTTTGTTTCATTTAAAGAATTTTTTATTTCACTAAAACAATTTTAATTATTTCTAAACTTGTTTAAACTAGTTCAATATTTGGAAAATTTTCTTAAATTTCCAAGGTACTTTTTATTTCATCGTACTCTTAATTGTACATTTTTTTTGTATGGTTTTGTTCAATGGTGTATCAAATCGTTTGTAAGAAATACATTTAGTCACTGTTACTTCTTTTTTATATTTTTGTTGTCGTTTATTTTTATCATGTAAAATATTATTTTAATGATTTTTTATATAATTATTTTTATTTTCTAACTTATTCTGAATTTTATCGCAATAATTGTATAAAAAAATTCATTTACTACAATTTAGTAACTTAATGTCATTGTCTTGAAATTTAATATTTGAAAGATTTATATTTAAATTCAAATTATTAATAGTTTAATCCTTTTTCTTCAAGCAGTTTTATTTAAAATGGTGTATTACAATATTTATTAGTGTATAATTTTTTTATTGAAATTTAAAGAAAAGAAATAAAAAGATATTTAAAATATTTCAAAACATTAACATTTGTTTTCTTTTTACAACTTTTTAAAAATATCTTTCAACTTTATTAATTTTAATACATTAACATTTATTAAATTAATAGATATTTTGATTTTTATATAATTTTATTTATTTGTGACTGTGTAATATTTTACATAATTTTATCACTTTTATTATTTGATATTATGTTTTAAAATTTATACAATTATTATTTACTTTTAAATATTTAATACTGAAAAAACAAAAATACATCGAATATTTAATAATATTATATTTTTTTATCATGATTAATTTTTTTTAATTAATAAATTAATATTAAAATCGTAATAAAAATATAAGTAGGAATATGGAATTACTCAGAGAAAACATGAAATAAAAAAATTATAAAAGAGAAGATGAATGAGAAAATGAAACCGTCTGGCCCCTCTTTCTCGTCTTTGTTTCCCCTACTTTCTTTGTTGCCAGTGGGTTCAAACCAACTTTAATACAATCATACATTTAATCAAACCAAATTCGTATAAATTAAAAACAATTTTAGTATTCAAAAAGAAAAAAATTGTACTTCCCAAATTCCACATTTTTAAGATTTTTTATATTATAATGAAATCATATTTTTCAAAGAAAACTTCTTTACATTGTGTTTCAAAAACACAATTTATTTATATCCATAAAACTTTTTAAAAAGTGTCCATTTCTTAAAACCCCCACCAATTATTTTTCCGTTAAGCATTCATTTAATACTTCAAAACAGTCATTCTTTCCTGAAAAGCACACTATGTTACCTCAGACATTCCTAGTAAAATATAATATAAATATGGCAATTTTACCCAACAAAAAAATTTACTAGTTAAATTGAACTGAAATATATATAGTTTAAGATAGAATCATAGTTTATGATGATAACTCTGATTACATTAATCAAATCATTGATTATGAGTATGGTTAATAAATAATTTGTAAATGTTCAATCTTACTTGTTCAAGATATCTATATACAGCATGAAAGATATACTAAGTGTATCTCTATTTTTTTTAAAAACTTGTGTTGAAGTCTTATATAGTTTCATGATTTTAATTAAGTGGAGTTAATATTAATTGAAGTCGCGTTTGATGTTACGACTTCAACATTCATACAAAAATTGTTATATGATTTCACAATTTCACTTTTAGAAATTAAAAGTCGATGAAACGATAATTTCTTCACAAAAAAGTTATGTATAAACTTATTCTTACTCGTAATTTTAAAAAACGTGAACCCAAATCCACAATTTTGAAAGCTTATTGACCGAGGTAAAATAGTCATCTAAATCTAAATATATAACTAATACATGAAAAAACAATATCACTTACACAAAAACGCAGTCTAAAAAATATCACTTTACACATTTTACACGTTATTGGAAGTGTCACGTCGATTAAAGATAAGACCTTCACAATATATAAGTAGATGTGATCCTCATTTTACAAACCGATTTTATGAGATTGAGTTAGATTTAAAGGTCACTTCTAACACAAAAACTTTATCGCTACCATTTTTTTTTCTTCACAAAATACCACTTTTATTTTCAAAAATTTCTAAAAATTTCAAATTTTGTTTATAAAACTGTGTAAAAAAACCAATGACAACTATTCATATACAGTATAACGTGGGTGCATGGCCAGAGAATTGGCTTTCTTTTTCTAGTAGAGCATTTTTTTCGGTGTTGTTGCTCATAAGAAAAAACTTAGGTTTACATCAAGAACACCATCAAATGAACACAACCACATGAACTTGATATTCATTAAAACACATGAACCCTAAAATAACCTCTCTCTATTTCCCCCAACTTTCCTATGTGTGTGGCTAACCCTGGAAGTCACAAGCCTTTGAATTCAACATTAATGTACCCATTCCTCCCACAAGCCCCATCATCATCCCAACTCCTTCACATATAAACTCCATGACTCCTTTGATGATGAGATGTGATTGCTGACTAAATACACAAACCCTAAATTAATTCACTCAGGCCCTACCCTTTTCTTCCTCATGTGTCTCTTGCTTTCCATTAATACTCTTCATTTCCCTATACCTCACACACTTCTTTTTCCCATAACCTTCACAAAACCATCACTTTTTTTTCTTCCTCACTCCCCTGTTTCTCTCTGTTTCACAAATGAAGACCTCTCTGTTTTCAACCACATGGAGCAAGTTCATCACCCTCTTGCTCCTCTTCTTTCTCTTTCTCTTCTTCTCTTCAGCCACTTTCAAAGCTCCTCCATCTTCAACTTCCTCAGGTAACAACACCCTCCACCATCTCCATCACCACCTCCTTCGCTACTGTGATTCTTTCACCAAGAGAAACCCACGTTCCTTGTGCACTGAACTCCACAAAATCCACCAAAGATTGATCCAAACCATCCCACCCTCCCAAGATTTTGACCCAACATTTGGTGCAGAGAAGAGACTAGTCCCTTCTGGACCAAACCCACTTCACAACTGATTATTTATACCAGTTTCACCACTGTTGATTAACACTCTTCATATATCTATCTTTTTGTTCCACAACCTGCATGAACAACTTCTGCAAACTGTTTCCTTCACACCCTTCAGTGAACCAAGTCAAAACCGTTTTCTCCTTCACTGTTCATAACCATCATCACCTTTCTTGCCAACCTTCATGACTCTCTCAACCCACACGTTTAATCTTCAGCGTACCTGCATACCCCCACATGGCTAGAAGCTTGAACAGTTATATATCAATGGCATGCAGAAAGTTACCATCTTTGGTGGCAACACTTTAACTTGAAATCATGGTGTTACAGTTATGTTGTGTAGTTGTGTTCTTTGATATTGCTAGATGTTATGAAAGAATATCACCAGTGGGAGAATCATGGTCGTTTACACCTCAAAAAAAACCTTGAAGTTGCAGTGAAAATCGTGGTTCTGGTTTAAGCAAGGGGGTGACTACTGAATCTTCACAGAAGGATATTCAAGTGTGACTGTGTTGGAGGTTCTACCTTTCTTTGTACTTTTGTGTGACAACACAAAAATTGTATATTGTATTTTAACTTCATTTTTTTTTTTTTTTTACTTTATTTAGTCTTGGACAAATCCCATTTGGCCATTTCCATGCTTGTTTTTGGTTTTGTGGTCTTGTAATTAAGGGGTAGAGTTTGAGAGAGGATAGAGAATGTTGTAGAAAAGAAGGGCTGAATCTGAAAACAAGCATGGAAATGGTCCTTAATGGGGTAGCTTTGAAGAGAATATGGTTGGAGGTGTAGGTCAGGAGGACCCCATGAGTTTCACTAATATGGAACCACCAAAGGACAAGGACGTTTATATTTATTAAGCGTTTGGGTCAGTTCTGCAACATTGTTTCTAATTTTTAAATATTCATTTATAGTTGATATTCGAGTTCGTGGATATGACTTCTTAGGTTGTTTTTTTTTTTAATAATGTTTATTATTTATTTTGAGAAGTCATGTTTCACTTTTTATTTGAAACAGTTGGGTGTGTACAAATCCTGTCCACGATGATTTGAAAAGGTGCATCTGTCATTATTAAATTTATGCAATATCTTCCCAACAAATGCAGATGGGTGTTAGCTTAACTGGGATGGATTTTGGTGGAAAACGTGGTCTGCAAATTTCTGATGAATTAGGTCACAAAATCTGGTGGAACCTCCACTCTAGAATATGTGGATGTGAATTTTTGGGCTAGGGCTAGTTAGCTACTTTACTAGTTCAGTGAATTTAGGAGAAGCATGGAAGGAAAATCAAATATAATTGGGTTCTGGATTGTATTCAATATATTCTAAATGTTTTCATTCAAATCTGTTGGATTGTAACTTCCTTTTACATAACCCAATCTTCTTGAGAAAAAAAAAACTAAATATGCTATTTTAAACTTCACCTAATTTCATAAAATCTAATTAAATCCAACTTTATATATATATATATATATATATATATATATATATATATATATTATATCGCAGGATTAAATACTAAATATTGGTTTGATAGTAACTTAATATTGGTGATACGATAAGTCTAATAAACAATCAATCAAGGTAGTATAAGTTTCAAATGACTCTAATGTCGTATTAAGATATGAGTTTAAATCTAACTTAACTCTACAAAACTGATTTGTAAAATAAGGTTTTAACCTACTTATATATTTTAAATTCTCTTTATGCTATAATAATTAATTATCTAAATCACCAAGATATTAGGATATAATAATTAATTATCTAATATCCCAAGACATAATACTTGATTATATTAATAAATACAATACCTTATCATACGAAGTACTTAATTAGAACTCAATACTTAATTGACACTCAACTATGAGACTCAATTCTTACTATCTACCCTTATTGTCATTATACAAATCTTTACTTTTTTACTGACTTAAACATCAAAGAGTTTTTTGCAGGTAAATCTTTCACAAAGGGTTTAGAAAAGGAGCTCTTGAGAGCCTCATACTCCTAAAAAAGGTGGATCTCCTCAAAACTTTGAGCTTTCACACCAGGCGGTAGCAATTTACCTCTTAAGAGCCTTATACTTCGTCTCAAAGACATTTCAACAAAATATAGTAAGAACATTTGGCGTCCATTGTGAGGCTTGGGTAAAACTATTGCCAAAACATAAGTCTTATGGTAATGTAGCACAATTGAATCATGGATTGTTAGAAGTGAGCTTTATGCCTAACTCAACCCCACAAAACCAGCTTGTAAGGTGAGATTTGCACCCAACTTATATATTGTAAATTGGCCTTATCTCTAGTCGATGTGAGACTTCCAACACACCCCACCCCTTCACGCCGAGGTAACTAGAAATGAATGGGTGGTCTGTTAGCAGCCCGATAAATGGTGGAACAAAATGTCCAAGAAAGCTCGCTATGATAGGCTCTAACCTAACTCTAATATCATGTTAGAAGTGGGTTTTATATCTAACTCAACCCCACAAAACCGACTTGTAAGGTGAGGTTTGCACCCCACTTATATATTGTGAATTGACCTTATCTCTAGTCGATGTGGGACTTCCAACATGGATAACAATGATATACTCTTTTTCCTTTGCTATGCTTTTGTCCTTACAAAGGGTTTTTTTGAATAAGGTTATAATGAGACATATTCTATAAATAAATTCTTCTCTTTCAAATAATTGTTTTGTTACTCTTACTTTATCTATAAGTCTTTGAAATTATTGTATAAATGTCAAGTCTGAGATCACTCAACTACACATTAGTCAAACATGTTAGACAAGATAGACAACAATAAAAAGTTTTATACATTCATAAAATGCCACAAATTCTAGAAGTGTTATTCTATTCAACAAAGGAGTTACATGGAATTTTTACTCTTTTGGTCTTCACTACATGGGAAATGAATATACTTAGATCGTTCCTACTCACTAAAGGCCAGATAAAATTTTTAATAGTAATTATCAATTATTTTACTACATGGATAAATGCAGAACCTTTGTCAAATATCACTGCACAACAAATGCAAAAGTTCATTTGGGAGAATGTTGTATACATGCATGGTTTGCCCCCACTTTGTTGTCATTCTTAATAGTTCCCAATTCATTAACAAAGGCTTTAAAATATTTCTAGAGTTTGATAGAACATCCATAGATCAATAGTAAGACTAAAGCAACAAACAAAGTTATATTTGTTTAAATATATTTGTTTACTCTTGACTTATGAAGCTTATAAATACAGTACCTATAACAAGAAGTACTCAATAAGGACTCGATACTTAATTGACACTCAACTATGAGATTCAATTCTTACTTTTACTCTTATTATCATTATAGAGGTCACTACTCTCTTACTAACTAAAGCATCGAAGAATCTTTTACATGTGAATATTTCTTTATTTCTCTTTAAAATTTGGAGATTTCGTTTTATCTCTTAAGAGCCTCTTACTCCACTTTGAAGATATCTCAACAAAATCTAGTAATTATATATAT
>Ga0209589_1007639_pt1 | contig 17264 bp, 9 predicted proteins | sample CowpeawhiteBW_FD_187525 | JGI IMG/M metagenome (GOLD analysis project Ga0209589, IMG submission 187525) | Root nodule microbial communities of legume samples collected from California USA - Cow pea white BW (SPAdes) (version 2) | ecosystem: Host-associated > Plants > Roots > Nodule | place: USA...
AAAAAAAAATTAAAAAAAAATTCAAAAAAAATTCAAAAAAATTAAAAAATTCAAAAAAATGAGAAGCTGACACGTGGCATATCCTTAACACCGTTAACTCTATACTAACGGAATGGGCCTAATTGTTACACATTTTAAAAAATATGGACCTAACTGAGATTAAAAAAAATCTTATGACCTATTTGAGATTTTTCAACAAAAACATGGACGAATGGAGTATTTTAACCTTTAAACTATCATCTCTAACCAAACCTTTTAAACAAATATTGATCTTAAAATGTTGAAAATAATTTTTTTTACTAATTATAAAGCCATTATTTACTTAAAATAATTTCAATCTTATTTAATTATTTGCATAGAAATTGATAATAAATTTATGAGCATAAAATTATATAAATATAATGTGTATAATTTACTCGTGTCATCTAACACGTGGCATGACAAAAGTACAAAATTCACATCACACCACGATCCTATGTTGAGAAAATAAATGGACAAAGGTAATTGGGATTGGGATAGGGTTTAGTGATTATTCCTTAATACAACCTAGTAAGTGTTTATTTACTTAAAATAATTTCACTCAAGTGTTATTTAATTATTTACATAGAAATTGATAATAAATTTATGAGTATAATTGTATAAATATATCGTATAATTTACTCGTGTCGTCCAACATGTGATATGACAAAAGTATAAAATCCACATCACACCGTGATTCTATGTTGAGAAAATAAATGGACAAAGGTAATTGGGATTAGGATAGGGTTTAGTGATTATTCCTTAATACAACCTAGTAAATCATTATTTAAGTGTTTAAAAGAGATGTTAACAAAAGTTGGTCTACTTTTGTATATCATAAATTAAATACGTGATTTGACTTTAGTTATTTGTATGAAAAATTTGTTTATAGATGTTTTTATAAATGTGTTATGAGTTTGGATGTTTGTGTAGGTCTTTGATGAACTTTTGAATGCAACACATCTAAATTTTAACTTAATATGTATTTAGTATTTAATTATATGGTTTAATTAGTCGTATGATAACAACTTTTGTTTATATGTATCAGTTTGATACCCGCTTTAAAAAATGTGTTAATCGAGTTTTAACTATTAAAAATGTATCTCAATTAGTCTCTTTCAGCAAAAAAAAATATTAACGCGGTTAATTTTATTCATGACTTTTACCACTAAATTTTAATATAAATATTAATATTTAGTTTCGTAAATTATTTTAAATATCAATATAGTTAACGATATTAATATTTTTTTTTCTGAAAGGGACATAATTGAGTTATATTTTCAAAAATTGAGACACAATTAACACATTTTTAAAAACGAATATCAAACTAAAACATCTAAACAAACATGTATATCATCCAACTGATTAAACTTAATTATATCTTAAATAAATTGAGTTCACCGTAATACAGTAGAAAAAGTTTATGGACAAGAATTAATTATATTGTATTTGGATTCTACTTATATTATGAGGAAATATTAAACAAAATGTATTTTTTCTAAATATAAATAAATTTAGTAATTTGTAGGATACTGTATACACACATTTTACTCAACACTAAAAAAATAATAATAAAAATAAATTACTCATTCACTCGAAGTAGATGTACAAACAAATCTATCTGTAGTTTATCTTGTTTCTCTAACATTAATTTAATTTCGAATATAATTTATATATTAAATATAGAAAATATATCTAAATTATTTTTCTTTCAAAATTGTATGGAGCCAACAGGTAATATTTTAAAAAATAAATACCTTCGCATTTTATTCAATGTTTTATTATATAAAGAAATAATAAATGTACATACTTAATATAATAAATTAGGATGTGTTTGTTTCTAAAAATAAATTTGGAAAAGATTGAGTGAATGAAATTAAGAGTTTATTTGTATTAAGAAATGAAGAAACAAATAAAAATAAAGGAATTTGAAGATAAAACTTGAATTTTTCTTTTTTAAAGATTTGATCGGTATGATAAATATAAAATAATATTTTAATAAATAAAATTATTAGATCGAATCTTTATCTCATAATTAAAATTAGTATAAAATAAAATATAATAATTATTGTTAATTTTAATATTATAATTATTATTAGTATCAGTATTATTGTTATTATTATTAATTTTAGTATTATTATTGATAATATTAATATTATTATTGTTAATATTAATATTATTAGTTTCAATATTATTATTATATTATTAATGTTATTATTATTATTATCATTTTTAATTATTCATAATATTTAATAATAATAATAATAATAATTATTATTATTATTATTATTATTTAAATAATTTTAATTATTAATTTTTACATATTTAAGTAATAAAAATTTTATAACTTAAGAATTTTTTTGCATAAGTACAAAACATGAGACCAGAGAAAAAGGAAAAGAAAATTCAAACAACATTAATAGAAAGTTCATAATTGAATAACAATACTTAATTAACTTTAATTGAAATAATAATATTTGTTAAATGGGAATTTAAAAAAATTGATGAATATTTAGGTAAATACATATACATTGAACTGTCTCTCTCTCTTTTTTTTTTTCTTTATCTCTTCATTCATACAAGGATAGAAATATTTCATTAATCTTCATTCATCATCTTAAACAATAAATCTCTATAAACAAACACAACACTAAAGTCCAAACTAGGTTATGTGAAAGTCTTAGTAATATAGAGGGATATTACTTCTATATCATATCTCACAACTTATCATTCCGAAATTCATTTTTTGAAATATATTAAAAAAATTTGGAAAGGAAAAATCGGTAATCAATTCTATTATGGAAATAATTTTCCGAAACTTTTGATACAGTGCACCAAAAAATTTGATAGGTTGATCAGGCCCAAACTGATCAAATGTATTATCTACTATTGTTATCTTTCAGTTATTTTTCTATGATTATCTTATATTATCTTATATTATCTTATATTGGTTATTACCTAGATTTATGGGCTAATCAATTCTATATACCTCATTATATTAAGTGAGTCCTTAAATAATACTCGCATGCACTCTTTATTCATTTATTTATTCATACTTTCTTATTAATTTATGCATGTAGGTGGATGAGCAAGTTACTTGATAGTAATAACATAACACCATAAAAAACTTATCTTCATCTTCTTAAAGATTCTTCGACAATTTTTTATATATAAAAAAGAAAAGAAAAGAAATTCAAAATAGTATAAACAATATTACAAAAAAAAAAATCATATAAATAAAATAAAATAACAAATAGAAAAACAAAAAAAACTGAAGATAAGAAATAAAAAACCACAATTGCAGTATCGACCCCGCATTTGTCATTATTCAAGCACAGAAATTCAAATTTCAGACATCCAAATTTGGCAGTGGGCAAAAGCGCGCAATCTCGAAAGAGAAACGGCAAAAATAATAAAAGAACAGGAGGAGGAACAAAAAAGCAGAAAAAGGGTAAAACGGTGATTTCACAGAAAAATCCCCCAAATTTATAAGACAGAAGAATACATAGTTTGAGAAATTGAAAATACAAGGCTACACCTACACGACATTCCTGATTGTCGTCCATTGTTGTTGTATGATGTGTCCCTTCATTTTATTCTATTTTTATTTTTTCATTTTACCCCGTGTTTCTTCTTCTCTCAATCCACCATCTTCTAACATTTAATTAATTTTTATTTCTTTTCCCAAACAAACCAACCACCCAAAACCGCCACTCTCCGCCGGGAAACCAACCTCCTATCCCTTATTTCCGCCGTGCCACACCTCCAAAACCTGTTTTCTCCTCCCTCGAGGCATTCTCGTTCCATTTCCGTTGTGTCTGTTATTTATTCTCCGTTGCCGTGGGGTTAGTCGGGGTAGTAGCGTTTTTTTTTACGACTTTGCTAACGTGAGCCGCGAGCGTAGGATTAGGAACTTAGAGAAAAAAAAGAGGTAGTCGCGTTTGCTTCAATCTCCAACGTACACGCGTACGGCTATGGGAGCAGAGTTGGTAGTGACGTGGAACACGTGGGAGGAGCTTCTCCTCGGTGGAGCTATTCTCCGGCACGGGACCCGAGATTGGACTGTCGTCGCCGCGGAACTCAAGACCCGAACCGTTTCGCCATTTAGTTTCACTCCCGAGGTATGTATAAAGTATTAGATTATATTTTAGTGTATTTATTTATTATTTATTCATTTTTTTTATTTTATTCTCTTTCCTTCTTTCTTAAGAATAAAAAAGACTGGTTAATTACTTTCGCTTCGGTTTCAAAACCGTTACGGGTCATTATTGACCGACCCACTGACCTAATCTCATTGTCTAGCATAGTCGCACGCATGTGATTATTATTATTATTATTATTTATTATTTTTATTAATATAGTATTAAATGAAACGAGATGACTTTATTATATTTATTTATATCTTTTATAGTCAACGTGGGGTTTAGAGTAGAGCTTTTTGATGGGGGTTTTTCTTGTATTGTATTTTATTCCAACAAACATCGATTGTGACGCCTAAAACCTTTGTTTGTGTATTGGATTTTGCTAACGTGTTTTGCGGGGACTGGATGCTGTTTTACGTGCAATTCGTTTTGTTCACTTTATCGATTTCGTTACGCTGCTTATATCATCACCAGCATATGGTGATTGAGATGGCGTTAACCCTATTACTCAATTTGTTTGCTGATAATAACTCATATCTTTCAATTTTGGTTTATGTATTAGAAATAGTGAAATTAATCATTCGGACGTGTGATTATAGCTTTTCATTTATTTTCAACTTTGATTTGAATGAAAGCCCTCAATTGAATTCGTAGACCTACCTACTTTAACGCGTCCAAATAATTTCCGTAGCAAATTATGTTGATATTAAGTTTCAACAATTATAATAATGGTTCAGTACTCGGACTTTATGCGTAAAATTTGCTCCGTGTTGCGTTTATATAACCTATAAAATTCAGTGAAGTTAGATGGGGGTGGGTACGAAAATTTAAAAATCCTATTACCAAATCCAACACAATGGATTAAATTTGAAATCCATGTACGTTGAATTGAACAAATTTGGTCTTAAAACCATTTTATTTATCAAATTTGGTTTGGTTTTGATTTAGATGTAATCCGTTGGGAATGTCCTAACTAAGGTGGTCAAATCAAAGATTCTCCATCTGGGATTTGAGGCAAATGTTATTTATTGTAGGCCAACTAAAGATGTCTAAACAATCCATTAACATTGACATAAAGTGATTTGGATTGTGTGGATATAGATTTGTTTTCAATTATTTGGACTTTTTGCACATCCCTAGAGTTAGCATTATGTTTAGTTGTATAACTTATCCTTAAAAGTTGGTGCACAAGAAATCTAGTACTATGCTTTATGGTAATTAAGATTTGTATTGAGAATCTTGTTTAATTAGAATCCTGAGCAAGGTGAATTTAGTATGGCCCCTTGTTTTGCTGAATGTTGAGATGGCTGAGTAGTAAATCTTTATATATATATATATATATATATATATATATATATATATATATATATATATATATATATATATATATATTGGTAACTTCTAGCATATTTACATGTCAAACATGTGGCTCGCTATATTGCTGCTCTTCATTCTTTTACTGTTAAGTGTGAAGGAAAAACTTTTGATGAACCTTCATTTGATAGGGGACTGATGTATGTCAGGGACTTTCTTTTTTCAGGTTTGTAAAGCCAAATATGAAGAGTTGCGACAGCAGTATTCTGGGTGCATGTAAGTAATAATTATTTTTTGAGTTAGATTTAATAAAATGCATCCTGTAGATGGCATTGAAGTTGTGTTGTATCTCAGTGTATTATGGTTACATGACATTATCAGGGCTTGGTTTGAGGAGCTTAAGAAGAAAAGAGTGGCAGAACTTAAGAGAGACTTGGAGCTATCTGAAGAATTAATCGGGTTAGTTACGTGGCCATATTTCTGTCTGAGATTTTGTAAGACAGCAAAGTAACATTATGAGACACAACAAACCTCAATTTCTCCAAGCTTTTTGTTTACTGAAATGTCCAAAAAAAACTCAGTTTAGCTTGCACATACTACACCCTACTGCCCCTGGCGTAGTGCAGTGTGAAATTCTGACCACAGAAGCTAGTGTAGAAATCACTTTTCACTGTCGTAATTACCAGCATTTGGGGTATAATTATATTCAATATATTTGTTTCAGGTCCCTTGAGTTGAAGCTTGAATCCCTCAAGACTGGAATGGACGAGAAAAGAGTTGATTGCCATGTTGATGATGGCTCAGTCGGACCCGAATTACATGTTTCGTTGGAGAAATTGGATAGAGTTGTTCCTTCTGCAAAAGAGATGTCAAAGGATGGACTATCTGCTGGGAGTTTCACACATGAAAGCCAGACAAACTGGTCTCATGAATGTAAGGTTCCAGCAATGTCATGCGAAGATGTGGAGACCAAGCCTGAAGTTTCAGGGTCTACTGAACAGGAGAAAGTTTTGAATGTAGATAAGTCGACTCACACTATATATGAAGGACAGGGAGGGTGTTTGAAAAAACGAAGAGGGAAGAGAAAGAGGAAGGATTGTGGCAAAAATACTAATGAAGCCAGTGTAAGAGAAAGTGACTTATCAGCTGATGTGTGTAAAGAAAGTTCTACTAGCAACTGTGATGAGATCGAAAAATCTTCTGGTAAGGATGAGGCAAAAGCAAACTTCAAAAAGGATGAAATTAAAGATCTGATGGAGCTCTTGGATTCTTTTTTGTCTGTTCAAGGTGCTTCTGCCTTCTGTCGTAGGCATGATAGTCAGGTATGTGTAACGTAAGAGATCTCATTCTACTCAATAATAATTGGCAACTTTTTTTCACCTTGTAATGCTTTTTAATCACAAAGGTCCACCAGTTTCTTAGACGCGCATGCTCTAAAAAGGTCCACAAGCGAAACTTTCATAGTTTCCATTCCTTTTGAAACTGTTTAGCAATGAATGATAGATAGGGATATAGTTTTTAAGACTTAAGGCAAGGAATAGGCAGTGATGTGATTCATTATACTTAAGCACCACTTTTTGTACAACAGAAACGAGGAAGATACAAGAAAACAGTCCGGCAACACATGGACTTTGACACTATAAGGTCTAGAATCAACAATGGAACAATCAAGTCCATGATGGAACTTATAAGAGACTTGCTACTATTGACCAACAATGCTATATTATTCTACTCCAAGATCACTCGTGAATACAAAATTGCTCTAAAACTGAGAGACCTTGCCATCAAAACATCGGCAGAGAAACTCAAGTTTTTGAGCAGCAGCAATGCCTCAACATCATTACCTGTGCCTGATCCTCAAGTGAAAGTCAGAAGCATGAGCACATCACCTGTGCGTGATCCTCCTGTGAAAGCCACAAGCATTACCGCATCACCTGTGCATGATCCTTCAATGAAAGTCAGAAGCATGCGCCCCGGTAACCGCAAGATTGTTGCAAAGGTAGCTGGTGGCAACAGCTCTGCCGAAAGGGTCTCACTTAGAGCTAAGAAAGAAGCTAATAAAGTAGAATCTCCATCTTCAGTGGAATCCTTACCCATCAAGAAGGCTTTTGGTGGTAGAACAAAAAAAGTTGTACGTGAAAGTGCAGGTCAGAGACATGCAACTCCAAGGAAGGGAAGGAAAAGAGGGAAAACAAAGTGAGGATTTCGCCATCTTAAAGGGTCTCTGTACAAAGGTTTGTTTACCCTTTTTTTTGCATCCAAAAGGATTAACTTTCATGCAAACCAGAAGGAGCTGCTGCACCAGGCAATGAACTGGCTAGTTCAAGTATATTATATTATATTATAAATATCTCTAAATTATGAATAAAAAAGTAGTTATATTATAAATCACAGTAACCAATCTAGAGAAAATTTCAAACTGTACTAGGTACTTCTGGTAAATCTTTTGTAAGTTGTAAATGCAGATTTTGTTTTTAACAAAAGAGAAGTATACTAATTTGAATAGACAGAAAGTTATAAATTAGCATATGCTAAGATGTTTTTTTGGTCCCTTCTGTCATTATCTAAAAGGTTTCTTCTGTCGATTTTATAGTAACACGTTAATATTTTTAATTTTAAAATCATGATTGTGTTGGACTGTGTAATGCAATTTGAAGAGTTAACATGACCCGATGGCAATAAACCACTTGATTTTGTCTTTGTGCTTGTCTCTAACAACTGGTATCGATTTAACCCTTCCATTTTTGTGATTTGTATTTTATTCATTATTTGTTTAATAAGACATGCCCTGGTTGTTGATAAGATTTTTCGTGTAGACTTTTGTGTCTTTTAAGTATATTTTATGCAGTTAAAGTGTGTAAAGGAAAAAAATGATAATAAATTATTTAGGGTGTCTTGTGCTTAATTTGATGTATGAAAAGGAAGAACTAGACTAATCACTTAGAGAGAATAAAGTGTTCTCACCCTAATTTTAACGTTTAGTATATATTCATAGATCATGCATCCATTACCAAGAGAGTTTCCACTTGATGAATATGCCATTTTTTTTTTTCAAAAAAAGCTTGAAAATATGCTAACAACCATCTTTTTTTATATATATATTTTTTCCCAAGTCCGCAATAGTATCAAAGTGTTCCTCAAGAATCATTCTTTCATGTGACAATTATTTTAGTATATATTCCCTTATGGATTACTCCAACCAAACCATATTATGGAAGACATTTTGAAATGGTTTTCACCGTTAAAATGGCGGAGAAAACAATTCGAAATAGCAATAAAGGAAGCATAGGTGAAAAATTCACATGAAAAAGAAAACCCAAAACCATATGTTAAAGACCTTCTTTGTTTCAACAAGAATGTTAACTATTTTTTTTAACATAAATAGGCATAGTTGTATGATCTTTATTGAAGTGAAAGATTAAATTTTAATTGACTTGTCAATTAAGAATAAGCCTCGTGCTATACTTCCATTTTTCTAAACACATTTCCATCTTATTTCTTTGATTGAGAAAAATTATATCTAAAAAATAAAATAAAAGAACTTTTAATTAGTTATGTGGATTGTTTTTTAATTATATTTTCTTATTGATCTAATTTTGAATAATCTTTGAAAAAATAATTTTTATTTCTTTTTGTAGTGGAAAACGTTAAGTGTATCGTTAAGTGTATCGTTCTCTTTCAAGAAACTTGTGCAATGCATAACAATCTAGCAATTAACAACTCAATTAGACACAAAGTTTACAAAAACATTAAGAAATTTTTATTTTCGTATTTTTATCAAATAGTTGGTGTGCAACAAGAAATTAACATAGTGTATTTTCAATTTGTCAAGATTAGACTTCAACCACTTCATTTTCATGTATTATAAATTATCTTAATTTCATATTCATGTTAAAATCAACCTACAAAAATACTCAAAACTTATAACTTATTCATGAATGTAAATAAGAATAAAACAACTAAATTTCAAAACAATGCAAAAAAAGAAGAAGATAAACTTGAGAATTAAACAAAATAAATAAAAATTGTGAAAAAATTAATTTTATTCACAAAACTTAACACCAAATATAAAATAACAGTTATCATTTTTTTTTTACATTCAAATTATACTTTTTGTACCACATTTTTATTTTCATAACACAATAAAAAGTATTTATAAAACTTTGTTTTGTTTTTCATATTTTGTAAAATTCTATTCAAAATATTAAGATTTTTTTTGAAAAAAAAAACATTACATAAAGTGTATTTCAGAATATAAAAATCGAAGAGTGTGTGTATATAAGCAACCACCATTTGTTATAGTCATATAAAAGTCCTTGTTATGTGATACCCATATTAGTATTTGGAATCATTTTTGACCAAAATCTTACAAGTCAATATGAGACACGGCAGCACCGCGCCACTCGCAGCGGAACCACCGCAACCCCAACCTTCACTGTCCAATTCGATTCCTCACCGGAGGAAGAAGCGCAAGCGCAGAGTCGCCGCCACTTCCACTTCCATTTCCTCTGAAACCAGCTTCGCCAATGGTTCCGACCAGCTCAAGAATCGCATTCATGACGCTGCTGTTGAGTGCGAGCAGGAACCTAAAGCGGAACAGAGTAAAGCCACTTATCCTTTGGTGGAGCTAAGGCAGAGAAGCGTGAAAGGTGGCGAGAGTTTGGGAAATTCGGTGGTTACAGCCGTCGATGCAGGTGATGTTACGGAAGTTTGTTCGATTGCAGCGGCAACATCGGAGACGGCGGAGTCGCTGGAGTTAAAACGTGTTTTGGAAGATGATTGGATCTGTGAGTACAATCTGGCTAATACTTTTTTGGAAAAAAAAATAGTCAATTTAGTTGTAAAATATATGCCATGGTATAAAATTAGTTTCTTGCAATGGGTAAATTGAAAGGGGATAAAAAATGACCATATATGGTCTATCTCTTATACTTCTGATTATATTTATTTGATAACTAATATTTTTATTTGTTTTCTATCTTTTAAGTTAATTTATTCTTGCTTTCCAAAATCATGATGTGATGTGGAAAAGCCTATAGTGCTTAAAATATTATCGTAGATTTTCAAACTGGCTTCTGTTAGTTCTTTCATGACATTTAATTTATATGCTCTTGGGTATTTAGTGTAAAGTGGTTGAAATTATGAAAATTCAAAAAAGTGAATTACAATTTGTGAATTACTTTAGTCCACAAATCTCTGATTTAATGATATTCAACCCAATTTTTAAATATTAAAATTAACAATAAGGGATTAAGTTTAAAAACTAGCATAAAAGTATTGATGATTATAAGAATATATTTGAAATTTCCTTAGTTTTAAGGAGCTACATGACAAAGTTTAACACTTTTAAATACTAGAATGATCATTAATCATGAGAGTTGAATTTCTATGTAAAAATATTTAAACATTAACTAAAATTTCTTTCTAGAGAAAAAATGAGTAGTTAATGTATAAAATTTTTTACAAGTATTTGGTTTGGTGTGGGTGGAAAGAGGAAGAAATTAAGAAAAAGAGATTAAAAAGTAAATAATTTGAATTAAGAAAAAGTGAGTGAAAAGTTACAATAGATTATATTAATATTATAGAATAAATTTGGTTTTATATTAATATATTTAAAAAAAAAAATTCAAAATTTTTTTTAAATAGTTTAATGTAAATTAAAATGTAAAAATATTATAAATCAAAATTAAAATAAATTTTAAATTGAAATAAAAAAACTATTACAAAACTTTAGCCAAAAAGTTATATTTTAGAATACAAACAGATTAAAATAAATTATTTATAAGATATCAAATTTAAATTAATTATTTATATTTTATTTATTATTGAAATATTTTTTTTTCTAAAATGTAATAAAATATTTTACTAAATATCAATAATATAATTATTAAAATAATTAGATAATCGGTTATACGTTGGATTATCAAACTTTCTTTTTAAAGTTTGGTGTTACAGTTTTGTGTTTGATTTTAGTGTTTTTAAGTTTTCCAATACATTGTTTTTACAGTTTTTGCTTCACCGCGTAAACAGTACATTCCTAAATTCACACATCCTAGAAGAGAAATCACCATGTGATTCTTAAGGACTTTTACGTTAATTATGGTAAAAGTCAACAAACTTATCCTATACTAATTTGTGATTGGACAATAGTATGATAGTGCATAGAATATTTACTATTTTAACTAATAATATATGTGAATTCATATAATGTTGTGCGTGAGAGTGAAAATATAAAGTTCTGGCCTGTATCCCTGTTCTCTTCCTATGTTTCATCTGTTCATTAATCAGTGATCAATCTGTAATTTGATTATTTCTAGAAGTTTGTTGCGTTCCTTATCGTTTGTCTTGTTTTGTTAAGGCATTTATCCTTTACAACGTGTTTTCAGCGAACAAGTCACCCATGTCATACTTTTTTGAGAAAGTGTACAACGGAAATTCTGTATGGAGCACAACAATTATTGGGGATGAAAAGGGACGAGAAAGAGTTTATGACACTATCTTCCGTTTGCCATGGAGATGCGAATTGGTATTTGGTTTACTTTTGTTTGATTCGTTGAAAAAGAAGATTAATAAAAGGGAACTTTGTATGCCGTTCACAATGTCGTCTAGAGGTGGACTTCAGTCCACAGTTTACATGCTGTATTTTTCCTCATAATTAAAAAATCAGAATAAAATGTAGAAAGGATGTAATCTGAAACTGTTCACCTACTATACTTAATTTATGTCTGGGTATTTTTATTAAGATATTCTACCCTTTAAGTTATGATTTCTCAAACATGGAATGCATTATTGCAGCTTATAGATGTTGGTTTCTTTGTCTGCTTCAATTCATTTCTGTCATTGTTAACTGTCATGCCCACAAGAATGCTGATGACCGTTTGGAGGCTTCTGAAAACAAGGTTCACCGTTGTTCTTCAATTTTCTTCTCGTATTAGTACTTTAGTGTTTGCTAAGTATTCTTACATTTGTGAGGATTTCGATGACGGATTAATCTTGCATTTGTTGTTGTGATTTAGATGATGGACTAATCCTCTAGAGCAATGTTTTTAGTATTATTCAGTTTCATAAATAAAAAATTTCTTTAGGGGAAAGAGAACAGGGTGTTTCTATTTACCTGAGCCACCCAGATTAAATAGTTCATTTAATGACACAGTAATAATATATGCCTGATTTTTTTAAAATTATAAGTGGATTGCCGTGGTCCTGTGTTTACTGAAGAGTTGGAACCAATCTCCCATTTTATGGTACAATATGCTAATTTTTGTGCTTTGATTTATATGCTTTTATACAGTGCTCTTGTTCTGTTTTAAGATTTGTGGTTGCAGTTCAGGATTTTTCAGTTTTACACTCTGACCTTATCATGCAGGAAGTTCAATAGGCCATCAACAATTGAGTTTTCAGATTTTAGCTGTTTTCTTATTTTGGCTTGTGGAGTCACTGTTTTGCAGCAAATAGGTATAATGATAGTATGCTTTCATAGTTTTATATTTTATGTTTCCTTTTTGCATTCATCACGTTCGGTTTATTACTTTGTTTTTATAGTAAATTTATTTAAAGTTCCCTGCATTAAAATTTGTTCTATTTAGATATCAGCTTAATATATCATATGATCCGTGGTCAAGCAACAATCAAGTTGTATGTGATCTACAATGTGTTAGAGGTGAGTATGAATTAATCTTTGAACGTAAGTTGTACTGATTAATTAGGTCTCCACACATGCCAAATTTCTGGACTTCTGAATGTAATTAGATCATTGTTTGGCATTTTTTCCATCGATAGTGGTCATAACTAGTGTGATCAAGTGGATATGCCATGATACGAAGGATATCTTTTTGTATGTGAATCATGAATGTATAAATGGTGTAATACATATGTATAAAACGGCCTTTTGGTTTTTGAACAACTCATTTCACTAATCACACTTCTAAAAAATATAAGCTTTTTCTGTCTTCTACATTCTGTTAATTGCATATGGGTCATAATTATCTTGACTTCTGAACTGAAGCTTATAGTGACTGGTCCTTCAACCTTCTTGTGCAGATATTTGATAAATTATGTCAAAATTTTATTGGGGATGTGCTGCAAATGCTATTTCATTCAGCCGAAGAGCTTGCAAGATGCCCCCCAGAAACACAAAGTATGAGATTCTGGATACGGAGATTTATTTCTGACCAAGTTTTAGCCGTTGTTACTTCAAATATCCTTTTTCTTTGAGTTGATAATTTTTTTATGTCTAATTATTTCATCATATGAAGACAATGGATAAAACAAAAGTGCTGGTTATTTTCCTTGACTAGCTGTACTTGTTCATTCTGTTATCTTATTAGTTCAGGCAATCACTTTATCAGCCTGTATTGTTTCTCACTACAATGCCCTGCCAGCATTGCTGGTGTCCAATAATTTTGCTGAGATAAAAAGCTATGTGTTTAAGGGATACAGTAAGGATAATGTTCACAGTATGGTGTACTCTGGTGAGTTATCTTTCTTCTTGTAGTTGTTTTCTCTTTGATTGCATTGTTTATTCATCTTTTATGTGGTCTTATATTCTTTCATTATTTTCTTTGCTCATTGATCTTATTGCTGACTAGCAGATTCCATAGAGAGATTCCATATATCAGCATTTATCTTATTTGTTTTGGCTCAAAATATTCTGGAAGCAGAAGGACCCTGGTTTATAAGCTTTATCAGTGTAAGTTTATTTAAATTTATAGCACCTAATATTGCAGGAGTTTATCAAGGGGAAATAAATTTCATTGTGCTTGGTTCGGTCTTGCTCGTATCACAGTTATTTTTGATGGTGCAGAATATCCTCTTGGTTTATGTATTTGAGATGGCTATCGATGTGATCAAGCATTCATTCATTTCCAAATTCAACAACATTTCACCCATCGCATATTCTGAGTTTCTTGAAGTCCTATGTAAACAGGTATTAATTTGATTTCACGTGCATGTTAGTTCTGCAATATGATTTCTAGTTACTGCATAAATTCGAATTGTACTCGGAAGCAAGAATGTTTTGTTGCAGAAAGCGGTTGTATACGATTGACTGCTGTTTTTGTTTTGTAGACTCTACATATGCAAACTGAGGATGCCAAAAAAAAGTTGACTTTTGTCCCTCTTGCTCCAGCTTGTGTGGTAAGCACGAATTTAGTGCCCTTTTTCTCCTTGGTTTATGGCTGGTGATGGATTTCTGTTACCAATGTTTTTGGTTTATAGGTCATTCGAGTTCTGGCTCCAGTTTATGCTGCAAACCTTCCTTACAATTCCCTTTCATGGAGGCTATGTTGGATTCTGTTATTTTCGGCAATAACTTACATTATGCTAACAAGCCTCAAGGTTCTAATTGGCATGGTTCTACAGAAGCATGCCAGATGGTATGTTAATCGCTGTCAAAGGAGGAAGCATCATCTTCATGCAGATTAACTTGTGGGGCATGTGCAGTAATAGTCATCATATCAAAGGAGGAAGCATCATCTTCATGCAGATTAACTTGTGGGGCATGTGCAGTAATAGTCATCATAAGTTGTGCATTTGAGGTTTGTAAATGATCATGTATGTACATTATAGACATTTTCATTCATCGTCTTCTATATGATGTACACTAAGCTAATAGTTTATTAGAAAACAAAATGTCTTAGTGCTGTTCTGTAGCTTCTACCTTATCCATGCTTTTTGAATTTATCTGTGCCATTTTTTGAATTTAAAGTTTAATTGAAGATGTTTTCTTCTTTATTAGATGTTGCAATTACGGACATTTGACAACTGGTTGAATTTTTTTTTTTTTTTTTTTTTTTTTTTTAATTTTTTTTTTTTTTTTTTTTTTTTTTTTTTTTTTTTTTTATTTTTTTTTTTTTTTTTTTTTTTTTTTTTTTTTTTTATGTTTTCTTTAATGATTTATTATATTACTTTACATTTTTTAAGTTGATCTTAAGTTTTTATCTTATAATTTTGTTTATTAAAAGATTTTAACTTTTAATAATTTTAAATATTTAATCTTATTATGTTATCAGTTTCTTATTAAATATCGATGCTTAATGAGGCATGTAAGAAATCAACATGGTATAGGAAATTGTAGTTAGAAGAAATTTATATCAGAGTGGCTAGATTATCAAGCAATTAAGATATTGTGGCAAGTGTTTAGTCCCCAAATTAAGTGTAGTCTCTGGTAGGTTTGATATGAAAATTCTCATATACTACTTATAGTCATATATTACATTAAATATTTAGTTTACCCTTATTTAATTTCCTTCTAAATACATATAACATCATCAACATATATTTCACACACCTACACAATGTCTTGTTGAATATATTATAATTAACTTCACTTTTATATATATATATATATATATATATATATATATATTTAAAATTAAGTGAAAGATAAAAGTATAAAGAAAAAATTATTAATATTATGTCTTACATTTAAAAAAGGACAATTAAATAAAAATAAAAAAAACATTAAAAAATACGGCATTGGAAAGGTCAAAAGTAGCACAATTCAATGTTTGCTATCTTGGAATAAATGCAGCCATGTCTGTGCTGAAATTCAATAAGCATTTATAGGTTGGACAAACCAATTTAAAATCCATAATAATAAATATCAACTCTGGACAAAAGCCAAGTGAGCCTCAAACAAAAATTGTTCTTCACTTCCTGCTTCTTAAATGTTACTCAAACTATTTCCATAAATTAATTTAATTATGGCAATAAATGAAAATTTTCATATAACTTCTGAATTATAATTAAAATAATTACTCCCTCCTTTTTACTTTATGTGTTTAATTTTTTTATAATTTTTCTAGTTGATTGTCAATTATATATTTTAATATAATAATTATAATTTTGTTAATATGGCTCTAAGGATATCTCTATAGTAAAAGTTATGCTAGAGATCATGCATTTAAGATGTGGATCGTCTAAGTATATGCTTATATCACAATAAATTTAAAATCTTGGACCTTAAATAAGACCCTACATCATAAAAATAAAAAATCATTTTTTACATTAAAAAACAATTTTTATTTCAGCTAAATATTTCATAATTATAGATATTTATGGAATAAAGTGTAAATAACATGTTATTGAACTACATCTTGTCAAATTTTTACATTGGATGAAAAGTAGATATAAAATCTTAAAAATAATATGACTTGATAAAACTTAAAAGAGAAAAAAATGAAACTCGTGTTATAGCTTCTGCAATGAACATGCCTAAAGAAACACTCACACTAATCTAAGTTATTTTATTATTAACCATAACCAAAACAGGTTAGAATGCTGGTATCCATAAATATGCTTGTAAAAGAAGATGTAATATTGTTTGTTTTTAAATGTGTAATAATAACGAAAATAAAACAGAAAAAAATATAGGAATGTTTTAATAAAAGTTTTCTATTCTCTTAACTCCAAGGTCCATGACAAAAGAGTGTCCAGAATATTTTTAAATTAAAAAATACTTTTTAATATTATTTTATACTAATTCCATAAGTAAATGGAAATTATTGCTTTATTATTATTTTTAAAATAAAAATGTGATACATTATTGACGTTTATATTGTAATTAAATGTCAGACTTACTTGAGTATGTTGAACAAAATAAATTTAAAAAATGTGAATTTATTTTGTTAAAATCAAATAATTTTAATGTATTATGTAACATCCCAAAATTAATAACGATATACAAATCTTAGATAGTTACTTGATTGATACGAGTTAATTAATATGTATATATTTATGTATCAATATATTTGGTTTTACATTTTTACTAAATCATTTTAGTTTTTCATG